>Ga0209554_1000342_pt1 | contig 39082 bp, 26 predicted proteins | sample MarorgKNORR_S2LV_5_FD_188221 | JGI IMG/M metagenome (GOLD analysis project Ga0209554, IMG submission 188221) | Marine microbial communities from the Southern Atlantic Ocean, analyzing organic carbon cycling - Bottom_A/KNORR_S2/LV (SPAdes) (version 2) | ecosystem: Environmental > Aquatic > Marine... | reverse complement strand
GTTCGGTTTGTGGCCCGTAGGCAGTGCTCCACTGATGGGATTGGGTGAGTTCTGGCCGTGGCAGCTTGTGACATACGGATTTTTACACAGTACCGTCTCCTACAGCCACATTCTCTTCAATATGTTTGCTCTGTGGATGTTTGGCGTGCAGATTGAGAACACGTGGGGCTCGGGACGATTCGCCATTTTCTATTTCGTGTGTGTAATTGGCGCGGCGCTGATTCAGCTGCCAGTAATCACATTCGATTTCATTTCGAGTGGCGGCCATCCGGCGTGGTGGGTTCCTACGATTGGGGCGTCAGGAGGCGTATTCGGACTTCTTTTGGCGTTTGGGATGATGTTTCCGGAGCAACCCATCTACCTCTATTTCCTCTTTCCTGTAAAGGCAAAGTGGTTCGTGATCGGTTTTGGCCTGATCGAACTATTTGGTGGAGTGACCGGCTCAAGTACCGTAGCACATTTTGCTCACCTGGGCGGGATGCTTTTTGGATTCTTGCTGATTCAGTTCTGGCGAGGCAAGCTGCCGTGGAAGCCTGACCAGAGAATGTACTGGTAGAAACCGTACCCGAGGGGGCCGTCAAACTAGCCCCTTCCAGCCAGGGCGGCGATGAGCCATAAATAGCGACCGGATCGTTGATTTGAACAAATTCCAACTGTGGTATGCTTCTCAGCCAAGAGCCTTGAGGGCTCTGTTGGCGCTGAACGTCGCTGCGTATGTGGTGTGGAACGTGTTTTTCACACATTTCGAAACGACAGCGGTTTTTGTCTATCAGCACGTGGCTCTGAATCCGGGCTTCCCCGGGATAGCATTCGAGCCGTGGCAGCTCCTGAGTTACGGCTTTCTTCATCTTGGAGCCGGACTGGGAGGGATGTTGCACCTGGTGTTCAATATGCTCTGGCTCATGTGGATTGGCCGGGACTATGAAGAGATCTACGGTCCGGGGAGGATTCTGGGGATTTATGTGTACGGCGCTGTCGGAGGGGCGGTGCTGACCGTATTGCTTCACGCAGTATTTCCCGGAGTTAATTTATTTGGCGGGATTGTACACGGCGCCTCCGGAGCTGTCCTTGCATTGATGACGCTCGTTGCGATCCACCAGCCTGAGAAGCGGATTGGTCTGATGTTTATCGGCGTCGTTCGTTTGATTCACGTCGTGATGGGGTTTATCGCCTTGGACATCTTGTTTCTGTCTGCAGGTGGGACCTCTGTCTCGGCGCACCTGGGAGGAGTCGTGGTCGGATATCTTTCTGGCCGTGCAGCGTATCGGGGTTCTGATCCAACGGCCTGGGCAAACGGGTTTTTTACTGATTCGCGGGGCTCTGCTGGCGGAGGAATATTCAGTCGGGGGGGAGTCTCAACGAGTGCACGCGGGCGCGAAGATGGATCGCGAAACGTGGGGGGTGAACGACGGAGTTTTTTCGACCGATTGGAATCCTGGTTGGGAGGGCGGAAAGAAAGCTCTTCAGATCAGACCGCGACTATTCACGAGATGAGACATTCTTCGAATGTGGCTGTTGACGGGAATTCGGGAGAGGTTGACAGGGTTTTGGACAAAATCAGCGAAAAGGGATACGATTCGCTGACGGACCGTGAAAAGAAAATTCTTTTAAGTGAGAGCGGAAAGGGTGATGCGTAGTATAAGGCGTTGCATCGCTGAGCTAGATGCGAAGCCGTGTTTGGCGTGTTAACGTCGGATCGAGCGGTTCAGCTTGGTGCGACTAACATCGACTTGATCAGGTAGTTGAACGAACTATGGAAAGACCCAGAAGACATTCAAGACAGGTATTCGTAGGTGATGTGGCGATCGGGGGAGGCGCGCCGATCTCGGTGCAATCGATGACTACCTCTAAAACCCACGACGTTCGCGCAACGCTGGATGAGATCGAAGGATTGGTCGAAGTTGGCGCGGATATCGTTCGTGTTGCCGTACCGCGTCCCGAGGACGCCGCAGCGCTGGCGGACATCGTCTCTGGGTGCTCAGTGCCAATTGTGGCCGACATACACTTCAATCACAAGTACGCCCTTCAAGCAATTGAAGCGAAGGTGGCCAAGGTGCGGATCAATCCAGGCAACATTGGCAAGCATAAGTGGGAAGTCGAGGTTCTTCACGCTGCGAAAGATGCGGGCATTCCAATCCGCATTGGCGTGAATTCTGGATCGCTCGAAAAGGATATCCTCGATAAGTACGGGTATCCGCAGCCGGAAGCCCTTTACGAAAGCGCGATGCGGCACGTCGAAATCTGCGCGGCATGTGATTTTGAAGATGTAATTATTTCCGTTAAGCATTCGGATGTTTATTTCATGATCCAGGCCTACAAACTCCTGGCTGAAAGGACCGACTTTCCGTTGCATCTGGGAGTGACCGAGTCGGGTTCGAAAGAAACGGGGACCATCAAAAGCGCCATTGGCCTCGGTGCCCTTCTGGCCGAAGGGATCGGCGATACCATCAGAGTGTCCCTTGCCGCCGACTCTGTACACGAAGTCGAGGCAGGTCACCAAATATTGAAGTCACTCTGTTTAGGCAGACCCGGAGTGAACATTATCGCTTGTCCCACTTGTGGCAGGCTGACCGGTGATCTTTTTTCAATTGTCGAAGAAGTCGAGAAGGCGGTCAAAGCTCGAAAGTTCGAGAAGAATATCAATGTCGCCCTAATGGGATGCGCGGTGAATGGGCCGGGAGAAGCCGCCGGCGCCGACTTGGGCGTCTCTCTCGGTCGCGGCCGTGCGCACCTGTTCAAGAAGGGAAAAATCGTTCGAACCGTGCCCGAAGACCAAATCGTTGCCGCCGTCCTGGAGGCGATTGAAGAATTCTAATTGGGGGGCTAGACTGAACCGACGCCGGAGTATCACTTGGCAGAACGATACTTCTTTGGCCGATCAGTATCAGTGCTTTTTTCACAGGACCTATTTTGTCTGCACACCTGCTCAGATATGTTTTAGGTCTTCTAGTCGTTACCCATTCTCCGGAGAGTCACGCGGTTGGCCGAACCTAGTTGATTTCAGACTGTCGACACGTCTACTCACGCGAAGGCTCTAAACCCGAAATGCCCCGCAATCTTGAAGACTGCGGGGTAACGGAGTAAGGTTGTGAAGCGACCGTTCTAATTGCGAAACGACCGCTCTAGTTGTGAAGCGAGCGTTCTAGTTGTGGCCGCTTGTGCCGTCAACGTTATGACCGCTTGTGCCGTCAACGTTATGACCGCTTGTGCCGTCAACATTGTGGCCGCTTGTGCCGTCAACCGTAACAAAGACATCGTCTGACTGAGATCCGACGAGCGAGTCTGGGTTACAGCCCGTGAATGTGAATGCAGCGATCGTGGAATGGGATCGAGTGCGCGGGTATAGTTGCGATCCAAGCCTGGATGGGGCGTATCTTACCCCGCACGAAGTCGTCCTTTCGGGAATCGGACCTTCTAGTGATGCGTCAATTTTCGACTCTCCTGAAAGCCAATGGTCCGAGTAGCTAATTTCGCATTCCTGCGAGAGTGTTAAGACGCAGAGTCCGATATTGAAACGGGCATAGATTTACTGAGCCCATGTTAAAAAAATTCACCTAGCGTAAAAAATGCGTGTATTGAGAGTCATACGGTTTATTGTGGTGATCGTGGCTCATAGCGTCTATACGACGCTTACGAGGCGCGGGCTGGAAGCCCGCGCCCGATACAAGTATCTGTCACAGCGCCAACGGTTGACCTGCGCGGCTCTCGCGAGGACTCTCAGAATCAGCACGGAAGTCGTGGGCGACATTCCGCAAGGCATTCCGATGCTCGTCGTCACGAATCACATCGGCCAGTTCGACCCCTGGGTGGTCGGGTCACAATTCGATTTTGCCTTCGTCGCCAAGTCGGAAATGGGGAGCTGGCCCGTTCTAGGGGCCATATTCCGTGCAGTTGGAATGATCTTCGTCGATCGGAAAAAAATCATGACGACGGTCGGAACGGTAAACGAGATTCAAGATCGGATGAGGGACGGGATTCCTGTCCTGATCTTTCCCGAGGGCACTACTTCCGACGGACGCCAAGTTAACGCCTTCAAAACGACAGGCTTCCAGGCGGTAGCAAATATGGAGGACGGATATATCCTTCCCGTGTACTTCCACGTCAGAACCATCGACGGAAAAAAAGTAGATTTAGAAACGCGGACGCAGATCACCTGGACGGAGCCTCAGAGCATGGTCTCCAACATCAAGCAAATAATGGCGCTCGGTCCGGTACACTATGTTGTCCGAATTGGAGCCCCCATCCCTTCATCCGGGCTGGATCGGAAGGAATTGGCCCGATTATCTCACACAGCCGTCGTCGAACTGATGATGGACGAGATAAAGGAACTGTCACCATCTTCCGACACTAGCGTAGAAGAAACGCGAAACGAACTGGCACCGGTAGGCACGTAGTAGCAGTGGGTCGCTAATAACGTGACCCACATACAATCAAACTGTAGAACACCACAGTGAGCGATCAAAAAAGCGATAGTCCTTCTAATAGAACTGGATTGGTCATTACCGGTTTGCTAGCCGGAATCCTGCTGACGCTCTGGTTTGGGGGCGTGTTCTCGGTAGACCTCTTTCCTGATGAGGTCGTTCGTCGAGTGGAACTGGGCTCGGATGTGAATCCAGGATACGTCTCGGTCCCCGATGCAGAGGTGCCCACCCAATATCTCGACGTCATGTCGATGAATGAGGTGTTCAAGGCGGTATCGGCGCGGGTCACTCCAGCCGTTGTGTACATCCAGGTCGAAAGTGGGCTGGACCAGAGTATTCTGTCGCCGCTCAGAAGGAATCCTCAGAGGCGGTATTCTCAGAGTCTGGGCAGTGGTGTGATCATCAGTGATCAGGGCTACATCGTCACGAACAATCACGTGATTGATGGGGCTGACAGGATTCAGGTGATGCTGGGCGACAAACGCGAATTTGAAGCGAGGGTGATCGGTTCTGATCCAACAACCGATCTGGCGGTCATCAAGATTAACCCCAAGAGAGCAATACCCGTTATTGCGTTAGGAAAAGCGGGTGATATTGCGGTGGGTGAGTGGGTACTGGCAGTTGGTAACCCTTTCCGTTTGACGTCGACGGTCACGGCGGGCATTGTGAGCGCTCTGGGCCGCCAAGTCAATGTGATAGATCAGCAGCTCGGAATTGAAAGTTTTATTCAAACCGATGCGGCAATAAATCCGGGTAACTCGGGAGGAGCCGTCGTAAATCTGCGCGGCGAACTGGTCGGTATTGCCACAGCCATTGCCACTGAAACCGGATCGTACGAGGGATACGGATTCGCAGTCCCGGTTGCGCTCATGGAGCGCGTTGTTCGTGATCTGATTCTGTATGGAGAGGTGCGGCGTGGATATTTAGGAGTTGAGATCGGGTCGATGACTGCTGGCAAAGCGGAGGATCTTGGACTGGATTCGGTACGGGGTGTATACCTTTCCAAAGTGTTCCCGAGACTGGCCGGGTATCAGGGTGGGCTGAGAGTAGGGGATGTCCTTCTTTCGATCGGTGGAACGCAGATGAGCGAACCGAATGAACTTCAGAGCGCAATCGCCCTGTTCTCTCCGGGGGATGAGATTTCTATGGAGGTCTGGCGGCGAAGCGAGATTCTGCGTTTCGATGTAACGCTCAAGGGTAGTGACGACCCCGCTTATACAGCTTGGCTCGCAGAACTCAGCGCTGAGCGTGATCCACCACTGTTCATCGTTCCACCCATTCCCGATGATATGATCGCCGAATTCGAAGATTGGGGAGTCGGAGTCGCGAATCTGGATGAACGGCTGCGTCGTCGTTTCAACATTCAGCACGGCGTCCTTATTGCATTCATTGAGCGGCAAGGCGTGTTTGACCGTGCAGGAGTCGAACGAGGGCTGCTCATCACGAGCATCAATGAAAAGCCGGTATTTGATGTGAATACAATCCGGGAGCTGTTTACTAACAATGATGAGATTCTGATTAAGGCCATCAATCCAAACGGCGATATCGTGTTTTTCGAAGTTTCTAAGTGATCTTAGGCTGCCCGGCACAGAAAACTGGAAGAGTGAGGCGACACGATATTCAGATCTGACGGCCTGCGTATGGCTTCTGTGAGCCTAGGAAGACGCCGTCAGAGAATTAAAATGTAGTAATTGGCGTAGTTTGGGCCCTTCGTACCCCCCATACACCTCGTATTCCTCATGATTCGTTATCTGACAGCAGGAGAGTCACACGGCGAAGCCCTCATCGGCATCGTAGAGGGTGTACCCGCTGGGGTGCCTCTCGTAGCATCGGACATTGATCAGCATCTTGCCCGTCGGTGGATGGGATATGGTCGCGGTGGTCGGGCGAAAATCGAGCAGGATCGTGTCCATATATACTCGGGTGTTCGATTCGGCACAACGATGGGAAGTCCAATCGCATTGCGCCTGGACAACGCGGCCTACCGGAAAGACAAATCGGATTGGCCAAACGTGATGGCGATAGGTGGAGAAGGCGAAGGAATCGACGCGATTACGCTGCCGCGCCCCGGTCACGCCGATCTCACGGGTGCCCAGAAATATGGCTTTGATGATATCAGGCCAGTCATCGACAGAGCGAGCGCTCGGGAAACGGCGATGCGCGTTGCGTGCTGCTCCATTGCTCGAAAACTGCTCAAGGAACTCGGCATTCAAATCGGTAGCCACGTCGTCAGGATTGGCGAGGTAGGCTATGATAATCCCTCCGAATATGCTGAAGCTCTAAAGGGATTCTGCGCGTCTGGCGCCGAATCTATCAACACGGCAGCTGATCAAAGCGAAGTGCGCATGATCGATGCAGACTTGACCCAGAGATGCATCGAACAGATCAAGGCGGTCAAGAAGGAAGGGGACAGTCTAGGGGGGGTATACGAAGTAGTTGTGACCGGCGTACCTGTTGGGCTGGGGTCCTATGTTCACTGGGACCGAAAGTTGGACGCACTTCTCGGGCGGGCCATACTTTCGATTCAGGCCCAGAAAGCAGTGGAAATCGGAGACGGAATGGCGGCGGCGTTCGAGCGGGGCTCGGCGGTTCATGACCCGATCACCGTCAGTGATGATGGTTTTTCACGGACACAAAACCGGGCCGGTGGCATCGAAGGCGGTATGTCAAACGGGATGCCGATTATCGTGCGTGGCTACATGAAGCCGATCCCAACCCTCATCAAGCCGCTTCAAACGGCGGATATGGTCACTGGAGAAACGCAGCCGACGCGGTACGAGAGAAGTGACGTTACAAGCGTTCCAGCAGCCTCTACGGTCGCTGAAGCGGTCGTCGCCACGGAGATCGCTAACGCCCTTCTGGAGAAATTTGGTGGAGACAGTCTCTCCGATATCCAGGCATATCTTGGCAAATAGGCCTCAATAGCTCCCGCAGGCCTCTTTTTTCTCCGTCTTTTTTCGCGAATTCTGCGGAATGTCTCGTTATGTAGAGGTAGCAATGCCCCCCACCAAAGGGCGATTCGCTGTTCAGAATCGATTTGTGAAATACTTCTGCTACTGAGAACCTGATGTTTAACCGTTCCTCTTTTCAGCCCCGCCATCGAAATGGCGCTTTAGCTGGAAGTGCTCGCGTGGCCGCGAATGTGGGAGTGAATGGCGTGCCGTCATCCCTCATACCAAACTATGCGGGCGACGGGTATGGAAGGACAACGAACAATGGTTCTGGAGATGGTCTACTTACAGGTGTTGAAGAGCCGCTTCCAGTGTGGTCGGGAGATGGGCGACGCAATGTTATCAATCCCCTAATGCCGATGTGGAAAGCCCAAAGTGTTGATGCTGTAAACCAGGTTGTAGTCGACAGGCCGTTTCCTGTTCAAGGAGATGGAGTGCGGGGTCAGGCAATCGAGTTGTCCGATGAGTTGGTGATGAACGTAAATGTTGATGTTGCCGACACCTCATCGAATGGCGGAGTGATTCACAAAAGCCCGAGATCAGAAACCTGGAAGTTGGTTGCTCTCGTCGTGGTGTTTCTGGTATGGATTTCGACGGCTAGCACACTGTTATTTCTTTACATGGATCGCTACCTTTTTCCATAGGCGATTTCGCGCCGACTCGGTCAAGCACGTTAATTATCTGGCAGCAATGATTGGAATCGTTGATGCCTTTTTTTGTGTCACGATTCTGATGAAGTAGAGACCAGGCACACTAAACGATTCTCCGGGCAACACCGCAGTCTTCATTCCCGCAGCGTAGGAGGCCGTGAAGATCACTCTTCCGAGAGCGTCATACACGAATACCTCAACTTGCTGACTTGAACTCGGTAAATCGAGCAAAACCCTGGCCTCCGAACCCACTCGAATCGGATTGGGGTAGACGGCCGCGCTGAGATCGCGGTTGTCAGGCGTTTCAGTTGCCGTTGGAATGATGCGTTCGAAGGACACGGGCGCCTTTGATCCTCGCACGTCAACGGCAATGCCCCTGACAAGAACTGCGATGGGCGAGAACCCATCCATCAATCGGTGGGCCCCAGATGTCAGTGGCGAGGACTGCGATGTCAGCATGAGCACGCGGTGCACCGAGTCGCTCTCGTCAAATCGCTCAGACACGGATACGCCGCTCTTGGATGTCACATCGAAATGAAGGCTTTCAGTGCTGGAAAACTCCAGTTGAATACCGCGCAAGTCGATATTGGAAACGAGGGTGAGACCACCATCTACGCCGGCGACAAGTCGGACGGGATTCCATTTTTCTGCAGGGCCAGAAACCGGGGCTGCCACGGGCAGCGCTTTTCCATCTGGCCATTCGTTCCTCAAGATGGCTTGGATGCCCACGGTAACATCGCGGATGTCAACTAGGCCGTTACCCTCCGGAAACGGATGGAGGTCGTGACGGGGGAGCTCAGCGGCTGAAATCAATGACGGATTGACGGTCACGTCGAGCGAGCCCACTACATCGGCGACATCGAATGCGCCGTCGCCATCCCCATCACCCCGGCCGCCAAGTCCCACTCCGGTGTAGGCGATTAACGTGGAATCGCCCGGGGCATTGTGATAGAGCACCAGATCACCAGAAAGGAGGCCGTATTCCTCGAAAGAGGGCTGAAACCAGACGACGAGAGGCGTCGAAGCACCGACCGCCACAGAAACTGGCGTCGCGGCGTAGGTCAGCCCGGCAGCGTCGTTGATCGAAGAAATCGTGAGCGGAGAATTGCCGCTCGCGTTTGAAAGAGTGACCGCCACTGAGATGCTATCCCCAACAGTAACCGATCCAAAATCAATCTCCGTTTGACTGAGTGATATTGAAGCTTGACTCGGCGACAACGTCAAGGCGAGAGAGCGATTGCCCAAAGGCAGGGACAGTTCTGTGCCCAGTGGCGAAGTTGCCGTTACCAGTAGGCTCGTGAGTCCCACTGTGACCAGAGAGTCGGAGAACGGCTGCGGGCCGGCCTGACTGAAGTGAGCCGTCAGCAGGTCGCCAAACGCACCGGGAGGCAATCCATCGAGCGAAAGACTCAACGCAGCGAATGGCGCATTGCCGCTCCCAATGGAGGCCGCAATGGACCACTGTCCGGCAGGGAGCTGCGTCTCATCTGAAGAAATCGAGTCGAGCGAAATAATCGAATCGTCCCAATCAAGATCGAATTGGAATCCCTGAATAGAGTCGGGGCCGGGCCAGGACAGATCGATTCCGACCTGGAACGTATCGTCCACCAGATTCCAGGTCGCAGCAGAAACCCCAAATCCAAAGGCGGCCGGTGTGGTCGATAGATCGAGAGGTGCTTCGATGAGTACATCGTCAATCCTGATATTGGACCCACTCGATGTGCCTCCGCGCGCATCAAACTCGATATAAACCGTCCCCTCGCCGAGGACATCGGCCGGTAAAGAGACCGAAATAAGCTCATACGTGCTCGTAGCGCCAGGCAGGCCCCCAGCGAATAGCGTTATCGGAAAAGTCGTCCCTCCGTCAATCGAAGCCAGGACGATCAGGCTATCGGCCGAGTAGGAAGAGGTACGCCTGGCGTAATAGGAGAAGGTGCCTTCATCGACAGATGAAAGGTCAATGGGGCCCAGAACAAGGATCCCCGCCCCGGAGCCCGTATGCACGGCGTTGTTTCCACCCAACCCGGGAGATGCAGAAGATGTGCTTGTCTTCCAGCTGGAATCGAAACCAAACACGCCCGCTCCAAAATCGGGCGCGACCACCGAGTCAAAATTCTCAAAAAAAAAGGTCGTCGTTTGAGCGATGACCTGTTGAGCAGCAATCATTTGCGCTCCAAAAAAAACAATAAACAATACAATTCGCTTCATGGCTTCCTCCGCACTATCCACAGAAATGGTTCAACTTCACAGAATGCAGCGCGGTGATCCATGTCTTGAGAACACCGGCAACACCCATAGAGAACCATCGGAGGTAAAACCGAACAGCCCAGGCATAAAAAGATTCAGAGCGCAACGTTTTCTAAGAAAACATTGCGCCCTGAACCGAGGTGGTTACCCGAAACCCGCCACTTCCCGGGTAACCGTTATCACCTTATGACCTGGGGAATTTCAGCCGGAGGAACTGGCCAAAAACATCGCTCAACCAAGCGACGCCCCCAGGTGCATCTTCCGCGTGATTTATTATCCGCTAAAAGAATCGCCACCGGCTCCCCTGCGGCCACCACTTGCGCGGCGTCTCTGCATCCGAGATGCTAGAGCTCCGTGGATCATGATGATTTCCAACTGCGTGTCGTCTACAATTGTAGCGAGCGCATCTTGGTTTGCCGTGTGAGCGGCTTCAATTGCTGCCTGGATATCTTCGTCGCTTGCACCTGAATCGGCCAGCTGGCGAATTGCATCGCGTTCGGCCTCGGCTGATGCTTTCAGGGCCTCCAGATCGGTTACCTGCTGATCAGTCAGTCCGAGGACCTCAATTTTTACCAGTTCTGCTGCCGCACGATTGGCTTCTCTCTGGGCTTCACGTTCGGCGCGAGCAGCTTCAGCCGCTGCTTTCAGATCCTCGATCTGCTGCAGCTGATCGGCCGTCAACACGGCTTCAACTTCGACCTGCGCCTGATCTTTGATGGCAACGAGTTGTTCTTTGATCTCTTCACGCGATAGTGTATCACGTTGCGCCAGAACCGCTTCGATCGCAGGCTTAAAGGATTCGCGAATCGCCGTGATGGCCGTTTCCTGCTCTTCCGTCAGGTCAATTTGTGAGAAAACGCCACCGCCATGACCGCCCGGACGAAAGCCGCCCTGATTGCCGTGACCACCACCGCCTTGTCGTTGTCTCGCGTCGCCCTGTGCGATGCGATCAAAAAGGGCTGTCTTTTCATCGTCGGTAAGTGTCGCCTGGAGGTCGGCCGCTACATACCACAGAAATCCGGGATCACGATCGCCGCCATCACTTCCAAATTTGTTGAAAGAATCTGAGAGTGCGGCCGTTTCCGAAGCACTCAATCCCAGATCGATCGCGAGAAACGATACCGTCTCGTCAAGTGATCCAGATTCGTCTCCTGATATCCCGCCAGATGAGTCGCAAGCTGCCAGCACAGTCACAACAACCATCAGGCTGAGCAACCGACCGGCTAAAATTTTCCATTTCGTCTTCATGACATTAAACTCCAATAGTGTTAATCGAGTATTGAACGTGGGTGTTCATCTCGGTCGCATCGCGGGAGGGTTTGTCGTATTCCCGACTGTTGTGCGACTCACAAGACCGGAGCACTTCGATTATCTATTGATCATCAAAGATTATCAAAGACTGCGAAGACTTTCGGACTCGTAGCCAATTAACGGGGCCATGGAGACGTAGTTGTCACAGAAGTGTGACGATGTTGTGGGGAGTGTGTGGGATTGAGATCGACAGCCTGAAAAGCAGCTCTGTGGAGATTGATTGGTACTACGCAAAGATGGTTTGGATATGAGTAGGTCGCTAGATTAGGCTGGTGTATTGATTGCCGCACCAGTTTAATTGAGTTAATTCCAGGAAAACAAAGCCCCGATATCACATTGTCATTTGATTGGCCTGAAACTTTTGTGCAAATCTTGCCGGAATCCTGGGCGAGCGAGCCTCTCGAAGAGCTGGCACTGAATTACGATACCGTCGAAAACCACGGATGGTACTCGAATCTGGATTACACGGTTGAAGAGATCGTTGGATACGTCCGCAAGGGAGATATTCTGATTGACTATTCGGGTGGAACGGGAATCCTCGCCAAGCGCCTATTAGACCGGTTTGGGTCCAAAGATGTGGGGATCATAATCGTAGATTCGTCACCCAAGTTTTTGAGGCTGGCTCTGGAAAAATTCAAGGACGAGCGGCGAATGGCGTTTCGTCACATTCGCTTCATTCGCGAGGAGCGTCGTCTCGAGCGACTGGACGAAGTCCTTGGAGACGAATTGCTGAGTCGCGGTGTTGACGGAATCGTATCGACGAATGCAATCCACCTCTACTTCGATCTATCAGAGACACTCCAGGCCTGGAAATCCGTTCTTCGTCCGTGGGGGCGTGTTTTTATACAATCCGGCAACATCAAGAATCCAGATTCACCGTATGATGAGTGGATCATCGATGAAACCGTGGAGGTGATTCACTCGAAAGCGATGGAAATTGTCAGAGAGGATGACGCCTTCAAGCGGTACCGAGACAGACTGAATGATGCCGATTATATGTCTCAGCATGAGGCGTTGAGACGAAAGTATTTTCTGCCAGTAAAGCCTCTAGAGCACTATTTAGACAGACTACGCTCTGAGGGTTTCGATATTACTGCGGTCCAGCATCAACGAATCGCGGCGCGAGTAGATGAATGGTATGAATTTTTAAGCGTCTACCACGAAGGCGTTCTGGGATGGGTGGGAGGTGCAGAAAAGATCACCGGCGCCACAGCATCTGACGATGTGATCAAGGATCGGCTGAATCTCATGCGCTTGGCTATGGATAAGGTGTTTGGCGGCGCCTTTGAATTTGGCGCGTCATGGACATATATCACGTGCGAGCCCAGAAGCTAACTTCGTATATTTCATATTATATTGTTTGTCCTTGGGCACAAGGCAGAGTTTTCAACATCTTCAATGCTTTGAGCGTATAAACTCTTGATATCGTAATCACCGGGAAATGACGACGAATCCGCCAAAAAATTTCGGTCTTATCGGCGCTGCAGGCTACGTGGCCCCGAAGCACATGAAGGCCATTAGGGATACAGGTAACCGCCTTTTGGCCGCGCTAGATCCAAATGATTCAGTTGGTGTCCTAGACAGCTTCGCGCAAGATGTAAGTTTTTTTACTGAATTTGAGCGTTTTGATCGGCATGCGGAAAAGCTCAGGAGACTTGGAGACGAGTATCGGCTACACTATATCAGCGTCGCTTCTCCCAACTATCTCCATGATGCTCATTGTCGATTTGCGCTCCGCATAAGGGCAGATGCCATATGCGAGAAGCCACTAGTGTTGAATCCTTGGAATGTGGATGCCCTTCAGGAGGTAGAACAAGAAACGGGTCGACGGATCTACAATGTGTTGCAACTCAGGCTTCATCCCTCAATTCAGCGTCTCAAAAAGCTGGTTGAAGATGCACCCGATGAGAAGCATTTTGAAGTAGAATTGTCTTACGTCGCGAGCCGTGGGCCCTGGTATTTCCAGTCTTGGAAAGGTGATGTTCAGAAGTCGGGTGGTGTGGCAACGAATATTGGCATACACTTTTTCGACGCGTTAATGTGGATATTTGGCCCCGTTCAAGAGTCATCTGTTCATGAACGAGACGATAAACGAATGGCAGGCAGGCTGGAACTCGAAACAGCAAGCGTAAAATGGAATCTTTCGGTAAGTAGATTAGATCTTCCCGAGGAAGCTTCGGGAAAATCCACATGGAGATCTCTCAAACTAAATGGCGAGGAATTCGAGTTTTCAGATGGATTCGAGGATTTGCACACAGCCGTTTACAGGGATATTCTTGGGGGGGGTGGCTTCGGGTTAGAAGAGGCTAGACCTGCCATCGAGTTGGTACACCGACTCAGATGATTGAGCATGATTCTGGCTTGTGTGCTACAAATGAACTATTTATAGAGCCGGGTGACGGCGCGTAATGGATCGGCCCCGCCCACTTAAACTTTGGGTGCACGTACACCCTAAACAAACGTATAAAGCCTAGACTGCCAAACAACAGTGCGGACAGAAATCGGCACAACTATAGCTGATCGAGATCGAGAGCATTCTCAACGTGAGCGTGGTACTCGCCGATTTTCATTGTTCGCCTGAAAAGTATCAGGTGTGGTGTGATTTACCGCTAATTCTTTCGCTATGTCTCAAAAAGTTTTATTAATCGAGATCTCTGAATTATTTGATGCCGCCCAGGATAAGGATAACCCTACTTTACTGGCAGCGCGAAAAATGACTTGAGATATCTTTGATGATCGCGAGTTTTTCGAGATCTTCATCGAATCCACGATGAAGGAGTCTGAGAAAAGTTTTTCCTAGGAATAAAAGGCAGAGTCAGTAGGGGGAATAAATGCGTTTATGGGCGTAGATCCGGAAGGTGAGTATCTCGCAGCACCGAAAATAATTCCGGATGTGGCCGCGGGTTTTGTCTGCAGTGACAGCATATACCCTTCGCCAAGACCCGGTATATGAAGCTTCCAGTCTGATTCTAATTAACAATCAGTCTTCAACACCCCAGCTTGGAGAGATCCTTGGCCTTCAGATGGGCAACAGAAACGTCGCTAACGAAATTGCGATTATTAGATCACGGACAATTGCATTGCGGGTAGCAGACGCGCTGATAGATGGACAGACAGTTCCAGGAACGAATACTCGACTTTCAGTACTGAGAGTCCAGCCCGGGAAGTCTTCTCTCACCCAATTAGATGTGGCGCAACGGTTGTTAGATAGTTACATCACCGTCCGCCCGGGAAATCCAGGGTGCAGGAACGGCTCGTAATTAAGTTGGGATTGCGTTGGAATTCGGAGCCATTTTCTACCAGAAATTGAGTTTGTGACGGATCAGATTCTATTCCACAGGAAGAGCTACTCCGACTAACTACGATTTTCTCCGAGTTTACCGGCTAAAGATGAGATAATGATGGGCGGGTCAAATCCTTCGAGCCAGGTTTTCACGAAGGAACTGTCATAAAATTTCGTCTTACATTACTGGACCTGTGTTCCCCAGGCCTATCGGGAAGTATTGTTACGCAACTCTTCAATGCTGACCGGGCGTCGTTATTAATGCTGGGATTCGGTTCTAATCAATAATTATTTTAACAAAGTCCCCTCGTCATGTCTGCGAACTCTGGTGCCACTGTAGAGGACAATAAGATTACTTTCCAATCCAAACATTCAGAAGATCTTTTTCAAAAAATCAGTGCTGGTACGGCCCGAGTTGGAATAATAGGTCTTGGTTACGTCGGTCTTCCGCTAACCTGGACCTTTTTTGAGAAGGGCTTCCAAGTGTTAGGATTCGATGTCGATGAGGAAAAAATTCGTCATTTTGAAAACGGCACCTCATATATCAGACATTTTGGGCTACAGAAAATGTCTAAGATGGCTGAATCGGAGCGTTGCGAGGCGACTGAAGACTTTTCGCGCGCTCGTGATGTGGATGTGATCATTATATGTGTTCCGACTCCGTTGACGGAGAACAGGGAGCCGGACATGTCCTTTGTAAAGGGAACACTGAATTCTATTGGCCCCCATCTTCGACAGGGGCAGTTGGTGATTCTGGAATCGACAACCTATCCCGGTACAACAGAAGAGTTGGTGAGGCCCATTTGCGAAGCACTTAGCGGGTTAAGATCTGGCGATGATATATTTTTTGCCTTCAGTCCCGAACGGGAAGATCCAGGAAACCAGGACTATGAGACTGCAACGATTCCAAAAGTTGTAGGTGCTGAGGGAAGCGATGCTCTTCTCCTCGCGGAGAAATTGTATTCCACTATTGTTGTTGAGACGGTAACCGTATCAGATACGCGGACTGCGGAAGCCGTCAAGCTGCTGGAGAACATCTTCAGATCTGTTAATATCGCGCTCGTTAACGAACTGAAGATCGCGTTTCAAAAAATGAACATTGATATTTATGAGGTCATCGATGCGGCGAAAACCAAGCCTTTCGGATTTATGCCCTTTTATCCTGGACCGGGGCTCGGAGGACACTGCATCCCAATCGATCCATTCTACCTCGCCTGGAAAGCCAAGGAATTTGGAGTGGACATGAGGTTTATTGAGCTTGCGGGAGAAATCAATACAAACATGCCACGCTACGTAATATCCAATTGCATTGACGCGCTCAGTGAACGAGGAAAGAAACTGAAGGGATGCTCTGTTCTCTGCATGGGCTTGGCCTACAAGCCAGACCTTGATGACGATCGGGAATCGCCAACCTACGTTATGATGGATTTATTGGACGACAAAGGGGCTACAGTTGATTACCACGACCCTTTTATCCCAGTGATCAGAGCGACCAGGGAACATGCAAAATGGGCGGGGAAAGCGTCGGTTAGGTTGAATCGTGAGACGGTGTCCAAATACGATCTTGTAATCATTTTGACGAAGCACTCCAAGATTGATTATGGATCGCTAGCAGAATGGGCATCTTGTGTCGTGGACACACGAAATGCCATCCCGGTCAAGGGCAATGCTGACCTAAATCACGTCTGGCACTCCTGATCCAATCAACAACATGTCAGGGGATTCACACGGGTGCTACACTCTACTGTTGATATTCTTATTCAACGTCCCCGGCTTTGAACACTCCTGATAGCTATTTTCCTGGATCAAGCGCAACCCTACAACCAGACCCTAATTCATGTTCAATAATGCCAGCATCCTCGCAACGGGCGGAACAGGATCATGGGGGAAAAAATTTGCGGAGATGGTTCTGCGCAACTACAATCCGCGTCGCCTGATTCTGTTCAGCCGCGACGAGCATAAACGTGTGGAAATCAGGCCAGGCGAAAAATTGCACAAATGTATGATTGGCGTAGACGATGCGCGACAGACACAATTGAAACAAGTCCGATTCTCATAGTCTTTGGACAATCACATCTATCATATTGAAGAACGCTAAAACAGCCTTGATAACAGGAATAACTGGCCAGGACGGTGCCTACCTAGCCGACTTCCTGCTCGAAAAAGGATATGCCGTACATGGTATAAAAAGAAGAGCAAGTTCTTTCAATACACAGCGGATAGATCACCTCTATCACGACCCACATCACCCGGATCAGCAGTTCGTTCTTCACTATGGAGACCTCACCGATTCGACCAATCTCATACGGCTTGTTCAGGAAATTCAGCCCGATGAATTATACAATCTTGGGGCCCAGTCTCACGTTCAGGTCAGTTTTGACACGCCCGAGTACACGGCAAATGCGGACGCAGTGGGGGTTCTTCGACTGTTGGAAGCGATACGGATTCTTGGATTGGAGAAAAAGACCAAGTTTTATCAGGCTTCCACCTCGGAATTGTATGGAAAGGTGCAAGAAGTACCGCAGAATGAAATGACACCTTTCTATCCTCGGTCGCCCTATGGAGTCGCGAAATTGTATGCTTACTGGATTACGGTCAATTATCGTGAATCTTACGGGATGTACGCGTGCAACGGGATTCTCTTCAATCACGAGAGTCCAATTCGTGGGGAAACGTTTGTTACTCGGAAGATTACTCGGGCGGCTGTTCGTATTGCTAGCGGTACGCAGCAGAGGTTGTTTCTTGGAAACTTGAATGCTAGTCGCGACTGGGGCCACGCAAAGGACTATGTCAGGGGCATGTGGCTGATGCTTCAACAAGATGAGCCTCGCGATTATGTGCTGGCGACGGGTAAAATGACCACCGTCAGGGAATTTTGCGCCTCTGCTTTCAGGGCGGCAGGTATTGAGCTTCGGTTCGAAGGATCCGGGAGTTCCGAAATCGGCATAAATGTGGAAAACGGGGAGACGGTAGTCGAGGTTGATCCCAGATATTACAGACCAGCAGAAGTTGAACAACTACTTGGCGATCCAAGTAGAGCCCGCAAAGAGCTGGGTTGGGTGTGCGAATATGATCTGGATTCCATGATTGCTGAAATGGTTGAATCAGATCTTCATATAGCTCGCTCTGAAACGAAGTGAACGGCGCGTTGGCGTTGTGTATTCTGGAGAAACTCTACTAAAAGTAGCTTGACCCATGCATATTGCGATTGTGGGGACCGGTTATGTCGGCCTCGTTACCGGTACTTGTTTTGCCGAGATGGGATTTGACGTCACCTGCGTGGACATTGACGCAAGAAAGGTGGCGCAACTCAGTGAAGGTATTCCAACGATCTTCGAAACGGGTCTTGAGATGCTCCTAAAGAGAAATCTTAAGGTAAAGCGGCTAAGTTTTACAACCAACTTGGAAGAGACTGCACCCGGATCTGATGTTCTTTTCCTCGCCCTTCCTACTCCGCCTGGGGGTGATGGTGAAGCGGATCTGTCATTCGTCAAGAAAGCAGCATGCGATCTGGCAGATATCTGGTCTGCAGGTGCAGATCCAGGATATCACGTAGTCGTGAATAAAAGTACCGTTCCAGTTGGCACCGCTGATGTGGTCAAAGGCATTCTTGAGTCTCGTGGATTGAAGGCCGGTGTACATTTCGATGTTGTATCCAATCCTGAATTTCTTCGAGAGGGGGTTGCAATCGCTGATTTTATGAAGCCCGAGCGTATTGTAATCGGTACGCGGTCTGAGCGCGCGGCTGAGATTATGCGGGCCATCTACGAACCGTTCGTTCGGCAGGGGAATCCGATCATAGTCATGGATGAGCGCTCTTCGGAGCTGACGAAATACGCGGCCAATTCTTTCTTGGCAACGAAAATATCATTCATCAATGAAGTCGCGAACCTGTGTGAAGAGGTAGGTGCAAACGTCGACCAGGTCCGAAAGGGCATAGGGCTTGACAGCCGGATCGGTAATCTATTTTTATATCCTGGTATCGGATTTGGCGGTAGCTGTTTTCCAAAGGACGTTCAGGCTTTGAAGCGTATTGCCGACCAGCATGGCTACGAATTCAAGATTCTCGACGCGGTCCTAGCTGTCAATGACAGACAGCGAGAGCAATTCTCGAAAAGGATCATCGAGAGTTTCGGAGGGTCACTGAAGGGCAAGAAAATCGCAGTTTGGGGTCTAGCTTTTAAAGCTCGAACTGATGACGTTCGCGAATCACCAGCACACTATGTGATTCGTGGACTTCTAGAAGCGGGTGCACAAGTACACGCCTTCGATCCCGAGGCCGTTGAGAATTCGAAAGCTGTTTTTGGTAATTCTATCTCATACGGCGTCGAGCCGTACGAAGTACTGGCAGGAGCCGATGCTCTGGCCGTGTTGACCGAGTGGCACGAGTTTCGTCGCCCTGACTTTGATCGAGTAAAGTCACTTCTGAAAAGACCCGTTATATTTGATGGTCGAAATCTCTACAAGCCGGGTCGAATGAAGGACATGGGCTTCGAATACACGTCTGTCGGTCGACCAGAGTATGGAGCCTGAGCTCTATTCATCTTTCCGTTCAGGCCACCATGTCCGCAGGTCATTCCAGTTCATGAGCACATTCCAGACCAGCGCATGGTTTCCGTGGGTGTTCCAGCGGCGGATGGGTCGCGTGGCGAATAGAATGACATGCCCATCACCCACGGGAACGTCCAGCACGGCGGCAGTGCCCTGTAGTTCTGCTGGCTTTTGAAGCATTCCGCTCATGTTGAGGTCCTTCTTGGCAAAAGAGACGACAACGCGCGGCACTTCCGCCGCGAATATAGCATCCTTCATTTCATCTGAAGTGCGGTAATTACCCACGGTCTTATTTACGCTGAAAACCGGTGCCTGACTGAAGTAGGCAGGGATGTCAGCCCAAGTAGAGTCCGTTGAAAGGTCTTCATATCCATAAATGATGGGGCTCAACGAGTCTGCGACCTGTGTGCGGGCGAGAAAGCCGCGGGCCTGAAGCGAGGTGGTTCGCTTGACACTCACCCGGCGGGTCAGGCCCGCGTCAATGGGAATGGACGAGGATGTTCCTGTCGTCAGAAATACACCACCTTCTTCGATGAAAGCCTTCAATGCGGCCAACCCTTCATAGCCCATTCCACGACGCGTATCGTCGGTCTGATCAATCTTACCGATGTGCGGGTATTCATCTGACGGCATCCATGGGGTTGGCTCACTGACCGTTGAGTTGCCGGTGACAATCCGTTGGAAGTTCGATCTGGTGCGAGGAAGGATGAGCACGTCGAACTGCGCGAGGTCTTCGGTCGCCAGATCCTGCTCAGAAAGATAGGTGTATGGTATGCCGATCTCATCGAACGCAAATTGCCACCAGCCGGCATCCTGCGGCGTGGATGTCCAGGTGTGTATCAGTCCGACACGAGCCGGGTCTGCATTATGGGTAGAAACGTCCGGTTTGGATCGTACGGCATGCAAGGTCAAACCCAGAAACTCAGCGGTTTCGATGGCTTCGTCTGACCGCTCGAATATCAGGCTGCCTGAATGGAATGTGTTGTCACCTGCTTTGAACCGTGATTCAGCGATCTCCATTTCAGTGCTGGCAAGCTTGTAGCGGAATACCACCACGGCGTCATCCGTGGTGTTGTCCAGAATCAGCCACTTGCCACGGCCTTCGACGTCTCCATATGTCACGATGTGCGTTTCCATCAGTGTCATTGGAGCTTCAAGTACCCATGATGAATCCACTCGGGTTGCCTCGACACGGTGCATGAACGGGAGTGTCCAACCAGTGTCATCGTAGGGTGCATTTGCTCCGTCTGGAAAATCTTGTTTATCCAGCATTACCTGCACGAGCGTACGATAGGGTTGGTCTAGGCGCACGACATATGAACCGGCTGGTGCTTCCAGATCGTCTTCGGACAGCGCTTCGTCACTCTGGTGGACTTCAATTCCCATATCCATCAGCAGATTCACCATATAACTCGTGCCCAGCGGGCGGGCCTGAACACTTTCATGCGGGATGACCCAGGCGTATGGGGCCTCAGTTTTACCACGCTCAACCGATCGCGAAGACTTCAGCCAGAAGTTTTCAACGAATTGCTGAGCATTATCAGCAGTGTATTTGAGCGAGGACAGCACACCCGTCTGCATGAAATTGGTATTATTGCGGAGCGACCACATGACCTTTTCCAACGGTGGATTGGGGCGGTACCATTGCCGCGACGTCTGCCGCGTCTGAAGCTTCCGCTCGTAGGTGCCGGGTAGTGAATTGCCAAACGTCTCGTAAAACCGACCGTTGGAGTTTCGCAGGTTGGCCATCCAGATCAGGTAGTTGGCGGCCCAACCATTGTAAAAGTTGTGCGTCCAGACGCCGGGCATATTTCGCCGTGTCAGTTCGGAGACATCTTCGTACGCGAGGTTATGCCACTCATCGATGGTAATGGGATCAATCCACTCGTTGTAGGGCCCCGTTCCTGTTGAAACGTACAAATATGGCACGGATTCGTGCAGATCGTGCATCACGAGCGGCTTCCAGTGGTGAAAGGTGTCGAGGATATTGCGCGTGAGGGCGAGCGCCATGCCATATCCATCTCGATTATTGTCGTGAGCGACATATTTACCCCAATAGATCAGGCCCGGGGCTACACCGTCATGATCCATCGAGTACCTGGCAACGTCCACCATGCGGTCTCTACCGTCTGGTTCGGCAACGGGCGTGAACATGGTGATTACGTTGTCTCTGATTGAGCGGATATAGTCAGAATCCTCGACCGCAAGTCGGTAGGCCAGCTCCATCAACATTTCTGGAGATCCAGTCTCTCCAGAGTGCAGGCCGCCCGTCAGGTAGTAAATCGGTTTGGCGCTCGCAATAACATCTTTTGCGTCTTCTTCAGAAAGAGTGCGAGGGTCGGCGAGGCGATTAAGGGCCATGCGATAGGGCTCCAGATCGGCGATTGTGCCGCCATCGGCAATGATCACCTCGATCATTTCTCGATTCTCCTCGCTGTATCCAATATTTCGCACCAGCACATTTGGAGAAGCATCTGCGAGTGCACGGAGGTAACCGTAAATCTCGTCCGTGTAGTGGAGGATGTCTGGCGCGCCGATGATGGTTCCGAAATAGTCGAGCGGACTCGGAACGGAATCAGACAGGGGAAGGTGGTCAACCAGGTCACTCAAGAAGCGATCTTCTGTGGTGTACTCCTTTATTTTGTCGCCATACGCCTCGTCCATTGACTGCTGGGCGATTGCGGAGTTCGGAAAGAGATAGAAGGCGAAGAGAAGGGTGATGAAAAGGCGCATGCGACTACTTTTGTGGGTGAAGCACGCAATATCAGAAAAAAGACCGACTTCTCAGCCAGTCTTCAACTACTCATCGAGAGAAATGCGTAGCAGCGCTTCCCCAACGAACGACGAGCCGGGGCAATAGATAGGACTCTGTTGATCCAGTTTCCGGCACGGTAGAAACGAATGCGGCCGAAAGGTCGAAGAATAGATCCGGCTGGCCTCATAAGACATGAGGCCAGCCACAGCAGATGCTTTGACCAAGTTTCCCTGCAAGAAGTCGTTGCCGATTTCGCAGGCGCGGCTATCATACGAGACATTCGGATCAGATCCGAATGTCTCATCCGTATTGACACCCTGATGCGTGATATCTGCTACGACGGTCAGAGTCATTTTTCGGGACGCAATCCAGGACGATTCGATAAATAAATTCCATGCATTGGGGCCGGCGGGATGACCCATGACGTCTCCAAAGTGCGTGTAGGAATTGATGGTCTCGCTGTGACTATACAGGAACGGTCGCATTCGCGCGAATTCAACCCGCATATCAGTGCGGGGTAGTCCAATATCTACGAGATGGGTCCGGAGTTGCCATGCCCACTTGTTGGCCCAGTGGGCCTTTCCAATGTCACGTTTACCGTACTCGTCCAGCAAGAACTCTCCGTACAGCTTGATCCCATCAACAGGTCGATACGATACGGAAATGCCCACCATGGCATTGTCTGGTGAGCCCCGATCCCGCTCGGCTGCACGAAGAAAAATGATTGGGTTGGCGTATGCGAAATCAAATCGAGATCGTGTATCGAGAGAGTCTGTCGCGAACACGAGTGTTTCGAATACGCTGAGCTCGGTTCGCTCGCCGAGTCGAACGGACAGCGCATGAGAAGCAGCGTATTTTTTCGGTAGAAATCTGGACGCCGTTTCTGGTCCAAAAGATGCCAGCGAAGAAAAAAGGGCCGTGTATCGAAATCGTCAGAGAGAAGTCCTTATTTGAACCTGATCGTAGGTAGCCACCGCGTTTGACAGCACGGTGCTCTTCGCACCGTGTCCCCACAGATTCGAGTCGCGACCCATTCGAATGTCAAAATGCTTTGAGTAATAACCGACGATGGCGCGGGTGTCCAGCCAATCGTAGGCATCGTCGTCCGTGAGCTTCGTGTTTGGTCGACCAGGCGCCGTTTGAAATGCGACGATTGGATCCACCACCTGCTCCTGGTTTTCGGTGAACTGGCCTTCGAAATAGACGTGCTTTCCAATGTGGCCTGAGAAGCGAACCCCCCTGCTGAATCGCCACATGTTTCTTGTTTCTCGACCACCCGGATCCTCATTAAAAAACGCGCGTCCGGCGCTGAGGTGGAGAATGGGATTGATCTGAGCAGACCACGTGGAATCTCGTTTTGAAAAAAGATCGCGTCCATTAGAGAAAGCTCGGGACCACCAGTTTGACCCTCGCACCGCCCCGGGATAGGCTGTATTGCCCAGAAACTGAGCCAAAAGTTGACCGTCAACACCTTCCAGAGACTCTATTCTATTCAAGTAGAGTCTAGCTTCATACACTGACAAGGGGCGCTGCGAAAGGATTGCATCATTCAGTTTTTCTGCTGTCTGCTGTCGGTTCAGAAACCGCTGCATCGGGCCATCAATTTCAAGCAGGCCATCATTTTGCGAGAGCGCGGGCTGCACGAATATCACTGCCAGAAGAGCGACAGAAAAAAATGCGCTGAATGTAAAGCGGGTGCTTCGACTCACTGAGGATCGAGGATTGCTGGAGTTCAAATGGTACTGATTGAACAAGAATGTACGAGGCATTATTCCGACCCGTTTTTGGTGGGCGAATCGGAAGCCAGAAAGGAGGGGGTACTAAGCGACTCGAGCTCCATAGGCCCGCATTGTGCGACGGAAGGCCGAGACGGAAGTTCTTCCCTTACGTGGGAATTCGAATATCGAGGTCTTGTGCTGTGAACGTGACTTTCTGCTCGATGAAAGTCGTCTTGCAGCAGCCTGAATTGGTTTCCGGCGAAAGCCAGCGAATAAGACGGCGAGTATCAAGACCAGCAATGAACGTCTCACGGCTGGAGAGCCAGTATTTTTGAGATTGAACATGGATTGGGCCTCTCGAAAAAGGATAAACCTGTTGTTCTTCCTTTATGGGCCCGAAACCCGAGTCCATAAGCGGCCAGGTACGATGCAACCGAGATGCTCTGACGCGCACAAAATCTCTCAGAACGGCTTATCAGGCCTGGTCCAAGGCCCATCGGGCTCTGCCGGAATCCAGTAGGTGTCCGCTTTGGGATCGATCTTTTTTTGAAGCAGGTCTTTGCCAAGCAATCTGAAAACGAGCCCGGTAGGCGTGATTGCCAGGAAAAAAACCAGGGTCAGGATGACCCGGGTCATGACAAAGCCCATGACGTGGGCGATTTTCATCCAGACGAACTCGATGGGGGCGAGGGCGATGGGAACCAGAAGCCCGAGCCCCAGAAAAGCGCCCCCGATACTCCCGATCCACCATGGATTCGTGATCTCGCGGTACCAGAGATAGGCCGCGAGCAGCAAAAATGCTCCGGCCATCACCAGGCCGAATTTCCGAAGTTCTTTTTTGTTTGTGGTCAGAGGCATATTTGGAATAGCTGCCTAATCGAGTGCGTAGGATTCCCGCCAGTCGCTCGTGTCTTTAAATGTTGGCTGGTCCGATTTCTTAAAGACCAGGTCTTCCATCACGAGTACGTCCATTTCCGTCCGCATGAAACAGCGATAGGCGTCCTCGGGCGTGCATACAATAGGCTCACCACGCACATTGAAAGAGGTGTTGACCAGGATGCCGTACCCGGTGCGTTCTTTGAAGCTCTCGAGCAACCGATGCAAACGTGGATGATGCTCCCCATCAACGGTCTGAATCCGAGCCGAATAGTCGATATGGGTTATGGCGGGCACGTCAGACCTGGGCACACGAATTTGATCGAGTCCGAACACATCCTCATCCGAAGCTGCCAGCCGTCGATCTTCACGAACGGGCGCCACGAGCAGCATGTAGGGCGATGGTTGATCGAGGTCGAAGTAGTCGGTAGCGTCCGATTCGAGGCAAATGGGAGCAAACGGCCTGAATGATTCCCGATACTTGATCTTCAGGTTGAGCGTCGTCTGCATGTCTGTGTTGCGTGCGTCACCCAGAATGCTTCTGCCACCAAGCGCACGCGGGCCGAATTCCATTCGGCCCGCAAACCATCCGACCACTTTTCCTTCATCAAGAGCTTCCGCAACCGAATCGAACAGCTTCGAGTCGTCTAACTGATTAAATACTGCCTTTTGTGTCTCAGCAAAGGCCACAACGTCCTCAGAGCTGAAGGCTGGCCCCAAGTAAGAACCCCGCTGGGTGTCCTTACCGACTGCGACACGATCGTTTTCAAGATGATGATGCCATGCGAACAGCGCCGCGCCGAGCGCACCTCCCGCGTCTCCTGCGGCTGGTTGGATCCAGATCTCGTCGAAGATCCCTTCCCGCAACAGCTTTCCATTCGCCACGCAGTTGAGAGCAACGCCCCCGGCCAGGCACAAATTTCGCTCGCCGGTAGCCTTCTGTATGTGCCGCGCCATCCTGAGCACGATCTCTTCAACCACCTCCTGAACCGACCTGGCGAGGTCCATTTCCCGCTGGGTCACTTCTGATTCCGGCTTCCGCGGAGGCCCGCCAAACAGCTTGCTAAACTTCTCAGACGTCATCGTAAGGCCCTGACAGTAGTTGAAGTACTGCATGTCCATCCGAAACGAGCCGTCCTCCTTGAGGTCAATGAGATGATCCAGGATGAGGTCTTTGAAGCGCGGCTCACCGTAAGGAGCGAGGCCCATGACCTTGTATTCGCCGGAATTGACTCGAAACCCGGTGTAGTAAGTGAACGCTGAATACAACAGTCCAATACTGTGCGGAAATCGCATCTCCGCGATGGGTTCGAGAGATCGTCCGTCACCGCGCCCCCACGAAGCGGTTGCCCATTCTCCGACTCCATCCAGCGTCAATACTGCGGCCCTCTCAAAAGGCGATGGATAGAACGCGGACGCCGCATGAGACTGGTGGTGCTCGGGATAAAGAATATCTCCCTCGAAACCAATCTCCTTCTTGATCGCGCCATCCATCCAGAGCTTTTCCTTGAGCCACATTGGCATGGCCTTGATGAACGAGCGCAGGCCCACGGGGGCAAAAGCTACGTACGTCTCCAGCAGGCGCTCGAATTTGAGCCAGGGCTTATCGTAGAAGGCTACCAGGTCAAGGTCAGATGACGTGATTCCTGCCTCACGGAGACAGTACTCTACCGCATTGGATGGAAATCGGTGGTCGTGTTTGACACGCGTGAATCGCTCTTCCTGAGCGGCCGCTACGATCTCCCCGTCGCGTACGATACACGCGGCGGAGTCGTGGTAGTAGGCTGAAATGCCGAGAATGTGCGTTGCCAAACGAGTCGAATTTCTCGCATCCCAACGGTGGGAATACGCTCTGAAAGAGCGCCGATAAACGGCTGCTCAGAATAACGTGTAAATGAAAGGCGCAAGGGCGCTGCCCTCTGCAAATACAATCAAAACGCTGAGTAGAAACAGCATTACAATGATTGGCAGAAGCCAAAACTTCTTCCGCTGGACCAAAAACGACCAGAAAAGTTTAAGATTTGAGAGCATGGAGGGAATGAAGTCTTACGGGGCGATCTGGACGTGCGCCAGACGCGCGTTCCAGACGTGCTTTTGGCGCGGGCCGCCAATATACGATCATCCGCGATGTGAGATTGCATCGCCCAATCAGTCCGCGTCGTACCCCATCCAGCCCGTAACATCAGACCCGCAGACTCCATCTGGAATCGGACGGGTATCTTCGGGCACTTCGTACTCTTCGCGGAGCTGATCGAGACGGACCTTCAAGCTCGCCTCCAACACCGCGTGCTCCTCCATACCGTAGATCGAGCTCACCTCATCGGGATCTTCCTGTAGATCGTACATCTCCCACTCATCGATCCCGTAGAAATAAATGAGTTTGTAGCGGTCGGTCCGTACGCCGTAGTGACGCCTGACACAGTGAGACGCGGGGTATTCGTAATACTGGTAGTAGAACGCATCCCGAAAATCCGGATCCGAGCCTTCTTTCAAGATAGAAACGAGAGATTTACCCTGCATGTCGGCCGGAATATCCGCTCCCGCGATATCCAGAAAGGTTGGGGCAAAATCGACATTCGAGACCAGATCGCTGTTCCGAACTCCAGCCTCGGTCTGGCCGGGCCAGCGAACGATGAACGGCGTTTTTAGAGACGGTTCGTACATCCAACGTTTGTCGTACCATCCGTGCTCTCCCAGATACCAGCCCTGATCGGAAGCGTAAATGACAACGGTGTTATCTGCGAGGCCAGTTTCATCCAAATAGTCGAGAACGCGGCCAATATTGTCATCTACCGACTGAACAGCACGAAGATAGTCCCGCATGTAGCGGTTGAATTTCCACTGATCGAGTTCGGCTCCATGTAGACCCGAAGCGCGAACAGCCTCATTTCTGGGGTCGTAGGACTCGTTCCAACGCGCGAGCTGCTCGTCGGTAAGATTGCGCGGTGGCGTGATTTTCAGATCGTTGGCGTTGAGATGCTGGTCTATCCGCATGACAGACTGGGCCGGGGCTGAAGAGTGGCCGGAATGGTCATCATAAAAGGTCGCGGGCATTTCAAACTCCTGATCCATGAAGTCGTCGATGTGATCCGGTCCGGGCTGCCAGTTGCGGTGGGGAGCCTTGTGCTGGTACATCAAGAGGAACGGTTTATCCTTCGGCCTTCCATCTTCCAGCCAGTCGAGAGCCAGATCGGTCAGGATGTCCGTGGTATATCCTTCGATGATTGTAGTGTCGGTCGGCGTTCTGATCGGTGGATTGTAATACGGCCCCTGTCCAACCAGGACCTGATAGTGATCAAAGCCGGTTGGAGCACTTCTTAAATGCCACTTCCCGATCATTGCCGTTGTGTATCCCGCTGCCTGGAGCAGTTTCGGAAAGGTCTGCTGCGAGCCATCAAAGGCCGGTCCATTCACCATCTGGCCATTCAGGTGACTGTACTTACCTGTCAGCACCGTAGCCCGGCTGGGCGCGCAGATGGAATTGGTCACCAGCGCGGTTTCGAACAGCATGCCTTCGGCGGCGAGTCGGTCGATGTTGGGAGTGTTATTGAAAGTCGATCCGTAGGCGCTGATTGCCGCACTCGCGTGATCATCTGTAAAGATGAGCAGGATGTTCGGGGGAGCCGTGTCAGGCGTCGAACAAGACGATAGAGAGGCGCCCAGAACTAGCAGTAAGACAACGAATCGAGATGAGCGAAGGGTGTTTTTGATCATGTCCTTATTTCACTTCCTTAACATCCTTGAGATTGAATACCGATTTGACCCGAGCAGCGAGTTCTCCCAGGTGCGCTTCCGTGACCCGGTCCAGACCACTCGCTTGTTGCGCATCTGCGATCTCGACCTTCAATTCGGTGAGCTCTAATCGGGCCAGTGCACGCGCTTCGTTTGGCGCTACGGGGACAAATGGAGAGGGTCGAAGATTGTTCATCATCGCGCCCAGATACTCGGCGTAGACCAGCTGTAGGTTTCGATCAAACGAAGAGATCGAACGAGATCCGAGTGACGAGTAGACGGCATCGGAAACGGTTTCCAGCAGTTCAGCAACCGTGTAATTGTCCGCCGTGTGCAGTTCGTTGTTGATCATGCGACTCAGCCTACGACGATCAGTCAACGTGCTGAGCGTATTCATTTGCAAACGGAGAACGGACTCGTGGATCGGCAGATCCACCGGAGGGGAGGATCTGCTGTTCCAATCGTCATGTCGGCTCGGAGGCGTTTTGTTGAGCAGTTCTTCGCTGAATGGAAAATCCTCCATGCCCACGGCATTGTCCAGGATGAACTTCACGGCATTGCGCTGATCCGTGGCCGATACCGGCGTGAACGGAACGCGACCATTCGGATCGCCTTTGTGGTCTCTTGAGAAATACGACCCACCCACCATCTTGGCCACACTGGCCAGCTGACGGTACTGCGTGAACAGCAGCCCGTTGACAGCACCTCTCAATCGGCTGTATCCGTCGCCTTCTCCTACGAGCCGATCTTCGATTACCGGTATGATCTGCTTTACCAGATTCATCTGATCCACGGCGTACGCCATTGGATCCGAGGTCAGGTCCCATGTACTCGACAATGGATCAACGGAATAGGGCCCCAGATGGGTATCGCCATCGGTATTGTAGGCGTGCATCGGATCAGCAGCCTGGCGAGCAATGGATTCGGCGTGGTCCGCGTCACTTACACCCTCGGGAGCTGCCGAGTAACCGAATGTGATCGCCCAGAGATCGTACGATCCCACCTCTTCATTCACGTAATACCCCTGATTATCCCGATCCGGATTGATATTCGTTCCTGCATAATCCATCACGGAGAGCGTCAGGCCGTTCTTTTTCGTGTATTCCTTGTCTTGCAGCTTGTCATAGGGTATAGCGCCCGATCCCCTGAAATTATGTCTGAGGCCCAAGGTGTGGCCCACTTCGTGAAATACGAGATCGCGAATCGAGGGACCGTAAAATTCGGCTGGCACCTCTCCGATCACCGTTGCGTCGGCTAGCAGTGCAGTCTGGAGCAGTCCGATTTCGTACTGCTTTCCAAACTGGGCGAGACACACGCGATCAAGCTCACCAGGAGACATCATTTGCATCTTGCGCTGCATCTCCTCCATGCGGGTGAGCATTCCGTTTTCCCCCACCAGATTTTGCCACTCACTCGTCCATCCAAGCATAAATGTGGAGGAGAGCAGGATGTCGGCATTCAGGATTTCACCCGTTCTAACGTCGGTCTGCGAGGGTCCAATCGCGTATCCCATGGAATGGGCTGCCGTCCAGCGCACAGTTGAATAACGCATGTCCTCCGCGCTCCAGGTGGAATCGTCCGGGGCGTCCAAGGCGATGATGGCGTTGGAAAATCCTGCGGCTTCGTAGGCTTTCTGCCAGCCTTCGATTCCTTCCCGGACCCATTGCCTGTATTCGTGGGGGACGCTTCGATCGATGTAATAGGTGATCGGTTTGACGGGATCGGACACGGCGGCGGTAGGATCTTTTTTATCGAGACGCCAGCGATTGATGTATCGAATCATCTGATCGGGGCTCTTATCGCGCGAAAAGTCTCGCTGGGCGCCCATGAAGTACCCGACCCGATCGTCCGCCAGGCGAGGCGTCATGGGATCATTGGGCAGCGCGAAGAAAGAATATCTGACGCCCACCGGAATGGATGACACGGTCGAGACTCCAGCGGAGGAGGACGATGAATTGCCATTTGGTTTATAGGTCAGCATGGCGTCGATTTCTACGTTTTTCTCGAATGACATGACCTGGTCGACGTACGATTTGTCTTTAACGAATTGCACCGCGCGATTGCCGAAATAGGGCTTGATCCGGTTTGCCAGTTGCATATAGTCCGACACAATGAATCCGGTAAAATCAATTACCACAGCTTTGGTGGTATCGTGCTGTGTCTGGATGGGGAAGGATCCGATGATGGAATGCCCCACGTTGTCGTCGAGCGAATTACGCATCGGGCTACCTTCGTCCGCCGTAAACCGCATATTCATATGTACCAGATACATCGTGTCGCCAACACGGCGAAATCGCATAATGCGCGTGGTAGTCAGGTAGAGTCCGTCGTGAATATCAAATACGCCAGTCCCTTTCGAAAAGTGACTCATGAATCCAATGTCCATCCCGATCTGGTCAGGTTGAATTTCTAGAAAGAGTTTCTGGTCACGCTTGAGATGCAGATTGAAGAAGCCGTTGATGGCCCGAGTGTCCTTCAGGATCTCTTTCCATGGTTTGAACGGCGGGTCTTTCTTTTTGTCTGCATCAGCCGATTTCGCCGGCGTCGATGACCCGGTCTTCGCGCCTAGGTCGGGGTCGGTCAGATTGATCGTCGTACAGGAAGACAGAAAAAAGGTCGCCCCAAGGAGCAGTATGGTAAAAGCGCGCATCGGTCAAAATGGTTTGGTTTGGAACTGATGAGGGTAAGGAACCGACGACCATCGCGCAACGCGAATTCCCCGGTCATGGCTCAATCCAACCGGTCGTGGCTTAATCCAAAGTGTGTCTGTGGTGAGCTATTTCGAAGCTTCTTTCGCTATATCTCGGAAGGCATCACTGATCCGAGTCAACGTGGCCGCCACGCGGATCATCTGCTCGTCGGCCTCCTCCCACTTGCGTTCTTCGATGGCCTCGCGAATGCCAGGAAGTGTCTTCACCCCATAGCCCGTGTAGTACCCCGGCGCATAAATTTGATGACGAAACCAGGGGCGCCTGGGCAAGCCGTCGTCCGATGCCATCGAGCGCTCAAGTCGGGCAAGAAGTTTATTCAGTTCAGGAGACGCTACGGCCCCTGCTACGGCCTTGTCGGCCGCCCCGGACGTGACGCGAAGATCCTCGACCGCGTTGTGAACCACCGCGAACGAGATGTGCGGCACTGGGCTCTTCACGGCTGGTGGGGCGATTCCGCCCTGCGGATCATAAGAGAGCTCGTAGACACCGGACTCTACTAGTTTATTGTGCTTCGCCGTCTCTTCGCGCATTTTATCGGCCAAGGCCTCCACTTCGTCTGCGTAGTCGGCTACGTGCCCGACAAACGTTTCAAACCGGAAAGGGAGCATTTCGGCGTTCGCGAGCCGGAGCGTCGCGCGACCGGCTACTTTTGCGAGCGTAACCCCGTAAGCAAAATCGGTGTCGCCGAAGCGGGTATAGTGCTCGAACGAGTCGAATACCGAGTGATACGAACCGCCGCTGCTTTCTCCTCCGAAGCTCAGATTCAGCGAGGAAATACCCGCGTGCTGCAGGAACGGAGAATAATCGGATCCCGATCCAAGGGGATAGATGGGAATGTCACCTTCTTCAGGCGTCGTGGCCGAGCCGTCGGCGAGGCCGCGGGCACGCAATCGTTCCAGCACGGTGACTCCCGTTTGAGGATCGTCCACATCTCGGGCGATCTGGTTGATGAACTCCTGCAGCGTGTGCGAGCCGCCCATTCCCAGAAATCCACGCCCAGATCCATCCGTGTTCAGGTAAGCAACCATTTTCTGATCCAGCTCGTCCCGGTGATATTCGACCCACTCGGTCGATCCCAACAGGCCGGGCTCTTCAGCGTCCCAGGACCCATAGATAATAGTTCGCTTCGGGCGCCAGCCAGACTTTACGAGTTCGCCGACTGCTCGGGCTTCTTCAAGCATCGCCACCTGACCACTGGTAGGATCGGATGCCCCGAACACCCATGCATCGCGGTGATTTCCGCGCATGATCCACTCATCCGGGAATTCGCTTCCCTCCATCCGCGCAATCACATTGTAGGCGGGGACGATATCCCAGCTAAATCTAAGTTTCACGTGTACGCGTGCGGGACCCGGACCGATGTGATAGGTGATAGGCAGCGCGCCCCTCCAACTGCTGGGAGCGACCGGTCCGCCGAGTGCCGACAACAGCGGGAGTGCGTCATCATAGGAGATCGGAAGCACCGGAATTTTCATTACCGTTGGCGATTCTTCGGGCGTCATGCGCTCGGTATCCTTTTTCGCCCCGACAAACGGAGTCAGAGGATCGCCCGGATAGAGTGGCATATCCGCGACCGAGCCTCGCTGCGCGCCCATTCCCATCTTGAAGGCTCCTTCGGGATAGACATCCCCTCTCCAGTAGCCATCATCCAGGGGATCAGAGTAGAGAATGCAGCCGATAGCGCCGTGCTCGTAAGCCACTTTGACCTTGATCCCGCGCCAGGAGCCGCCATAGCGGGCGATTACAATTTTGCCCTCGACTGAGATACCGCGCCGTTCGAGCTCCTCGTAGTCTTGTGGGATTCCCTGATTCACGTAGACGAGTTCGGCCTCAACGTCACCATCAGCCGAATAGGCATTAAATGGTGGAAGTACATTTTCGAGGTTGGCCGACGACGCATCCTCTGGTAGAACGGGTTCGGTCAGGCCTGCGACAAAATGGGTAGGCGCCACGAGTTCGACTAGGCGCTCAAGGGGGGTTGGAAACAGGACGTGGAAGACTTCTATTTCGGTCTCATACCCCCAGGATTCAAACAGGTCAGCCACCCATTCAGCGTTTGCTTTTGATCCCGGAGAGCCGACATGCTGGGCTTGCGATGTCAGATGCTTCATCCACGACCTGAGATTGTCAGGATTGAGATGCGCATCGAATTGATCTTCAAGCCGGTGCTGGGCCGCTGAGCCTTCGACTGAGAATCCAATAATCTTTTCGTCACCTGCGGGGGAAGCAGCGACGATCAACAGAATTACGAGGACGAACAGGAGACGCTTCAGCATGGGATCGACGGGAATGGTGGGGTATCAGAGCGGAAGACGCAATGTACGCGCATGCCCCAGAAAAATCAGCCCGTCAGTCGGCGAAGTTGGGTAGCACCCCTGTGGTATCTAGAATCTCTTGGAGACGCTCTTGAAGCATGGGTGTGAGCCCGGTGAGGGGCGGTCGCACTGTTTTCCATCCATCTTCCTCATAGTGGTCGGCCAGAACGTGTTTGAGCATGGGAACGAACGGAAGGGCCTCGAGAGCTCTTCGCGTCTTGATCATCCTGTCTGCCAGACTCTTTTCGCCGTCATAAACGAGCCGCATCAAACGCGATGTGAGATTGGCCGTGGCCGATATACAGCCGACACCGCCTTCGCCCAAAGCGTAGGGCAATAGAGCTTCGGACCCTGCGAATACCGCAAAATCGTCGATTTCGCGGCAATAATTGGTCAAATTATCGGTGTCCCCACTGGAATCTTTTATGCCCGCGATCACCGGCCCGTGCGCCTCTCGAAGTCGCTGGATTACGGGAACCGAATAACCCATTCCGGCCATCTTCGGAAAATGGTAGAGTATCATTCTCATGTCATCGCGGTCGCTGCCTTCAACCACCGCTGATACTGACCTGAAGAGTCCATCTTCGGAGACATTCTTGTAATAGAAAGGAGGGAGTATCAGCGTCGCCAGGCAGCCGGTATCGACGGCATGACGTGACAGTTCGATCGAATCGGTGATGGCGCAGCAACCTGCGCCCACAATGATTCGGGACATATCTGTTCCGCGCTTTGCCAGTCCGTCCAGTAATTGACGTCGCTCAGAAACCGAAAAGGAGTTGGCTTCGCCCGTAGTGCCGAAGACTACGACGCCGTGGCAACCATTTTCAAACAGCCATTTGACGTGACTTGCCATCCGGTTTTCATCAGGAAGGAGATCTGAGTTGACAGGGGTTATCGAGGCGGCCCAGAGTCCGGAGAGGTTGGTCATGAATGATGTGGGGTCGGCGGGGATCGAATAGAAGTGAACGCGACCCAATGATTACAAACCCATTGAGTTCCATGCCCAAGTTACGCACGAGATTGGTTCGAGGAACGGTCACAGAATTAGATCACTTCAGATCAGGCCTGCTGGCAGACCGCGCGCCCCAATGCTTCGCGTTGAAGCGCTCGGATTCTCCACGAGCGATCGAGAGTGTCTGCCACGAATCACCGGCATGCACCCTCGCCAGTAAGACAATCTGTCCGACGTGGCGTAATGCGTCATCTGCCTTGAAATGGCCCGAACGACGCTGTGCTCTTCCCCTCGGATGGTCACACTCCGGGCAAGATCGTCTTCCGTCAGAGAATCCATGACATTCTGGATTATGCGGGGATTATGCGGGGATGGAACATCGATTTGAGACTTCCTGTACACGTACGCAGTCGTTAGAGTTCATCTGGTGGAATACATTCCACAATGTGGAATCCTCAATTTAATAAAATGTCGCGATTCCGAACAACAATACTGATCCTCGTTGCTCTCGTGCTTCTGATATTCGCGGGGCCAAAAGTCAAGATCGACGAAAGCTGGACAGAAGTTACCCCTCTCAAAGACCTTGATGCATGGCTGCAGGAAAAGGAAGATCGAATCGAAGGCATCCGTGACGGGCTTGAGAAACGAATTGTGTGGGCGGATTCTACGGGCCAGAAAACACATTTCGCGATCGTGTATCTGCACGGCTTTTCTGCCAGTAGCAAAGAGACCTATCCATTTTCAGATTCGATAGCGGCCGCATTGGGAGCGAATCTGTTCTACACCCGCCTCGCGGGTCATGGTCGCGACGGCACAGCCCTCGGGAATTCGACCGCCCATGAGTGGATCCAGGACACGGTAGAGAGCATTCGAGTGGCCGAAAAAATTGGCGATGAAATCATCCTGATTGGCACGTCGACTGGCGCCACGCTGGCGGCGTGGGCGACTGCCCAAGAAGAGCTGAGCGAAAATATCTCTGCGCAGATCTGGATCAGCCCGAATCTCGCACCGGCAAATTCGAGGTCAGCAATGTTGCTCTGGCCGTGGGGGAGGGTGCTGTTGAAAGTTATGGAAGGCGATACGTATGGATGGGAAGCTCAAAATGAGCTTCACGACGAATATGGTACCCAGGAATTCGGGTCCGAGGTGCTGTTGCAGATGATGGGCCTGGTTGACGTAGTTCAGCATCAGGAATTTTCGCAAATCACGATTCCAACGCTGGTGGTCTATTCTCCGACGGATGAGGTCATCGACCAGAGGGTCTCGATACGATTATGGGACGATCTGGGGGCTGCCAAAAAGGATTCGATGATCGTCATGCGTGCGCTGGACACGAGTAATCACGTCATTGTGGGCGATGCATTGGGTCCCAGAAATACTCTGCGCGTAGCTCAAAGGGTGATTTCGTTCCTGGAGATGGTTACCGAAAAGGATCCGTCCGAGAATGACTAGAATTCGTGGGTCAGGCGCAGTAGCGCCAGACGGCCTATCTCGGGGACGAATACAAATTCACGATGCTTGTTGTCCGTCAGATTCTGGATCGTGAGATTTACCTGGGTGTTTTTCGAGAAGGGAACGCGGTAGTTCATCGAGGAGTCGACGACAAAGAAGCCTTCGACAGCGCCCACGTATACATCCGATCGTACGGGGAAGCCCTCGACATAACGTCCCCTGACTGAAAATCCGATCCGGCCATCTTCGGATTCATAGTAAAATTGAGCTCCCCCTTTCTGCCGGGGCGAATTGAGTGCGATATCGTCGACGCCATCCACATTCCGAAAGAAATTGTCTGAGAGCCAGGAGTACATGACTCCGACCCGCATACGGCGGCTCAAAAACATCATCACGTTTATGTCGGCTCCGTTGACCGAAACGTCACCGAAATTCTGTCTCATGAGCATCACGGCGGTGGGGTCAAAAGCTTCGTCGGGGCTGACCGTACCAAATGGAATAGCGCCCGCCACTCCGGTGGCCACAATCAGCGCAATTTCAGGCGAGGGGTCGCCGTCTCCATTTCCAAATAATTGCGGTGCAGCGTCCAGGGGCTGGAGGGCTGCCAATGCTTCAGAATTACTAGGATCCGCGAACACGTTTTGAAGCGTTTCAATGAGCTCCGAATGGAGCGAGGGGCCATCCAGAAATACATTCGGCGTGCCCACGACGAAGGGCCCCAAAAAATTGCTGACCTGCGTGTGATATAAATCGACGCTGACGACCAATCCGCGTCCGATCAAACCCTTGTAACCAGCTTCTAGCGTCCTGGTGCGGGTTACCTTCAACTTCGGAAAGTCATTCACCCCCAAAACCGGAGTGAATGCCTGCGAATCCAGATCGAGTAACTGCAACGCATTCGACACGTTCGTGAGACTCGTAGGGAGCACTTGGTCGAGGGCGGTGGAGATTGCGGCAGTGTCTGCCACATCAATGATGCCCTGCGCGACGAGATTGTCCGCGAGACCGGCTACGGTGGACTGCCTGGCGACATCCCACATCACGTTGGTGAACGTAGGATCATGCAGATCGATGTAATCGGAAGTAGTCAGTCCTCGGGGATCGAGCGCCGCGAAAGGTGACCGAAAGCGGGGAGCACCGTTCGCACCATGCTGAAACGAAAATCCGTCGACCATGCCCTGCACACGCAGGTCGGTCGTGGGCGCGAATCCGAGGAGTGGTTCGAGTTGGCCCAGCGTAAAGAAATCCGCACGCCCCAGAATGTCCGAGAACAGGTCGTTCGGGAGGGGGGTGCGAAACGCTTGATTGTAGGTTATCCGGGTTGTGTGGGCTTCGGCTGGTTTGAAAACGATTGCGGCGCGCGGAGAGAAGGTGTAGGTGTCCAGTTTATCGTGATAGTCGACGCGCGCCGCACCATGAAGACTCAAACGACGATTGACCTTCGTTTCGGACTGCAGATAGATACCGACCTCACTGACATTGTCGCTGTCTTCGTTCCGGCCGTTGATCGTGCCCTCACCCTCGGGAAGCGTGTAAAACGCGTCTAAACCGTACGTGAAGCGCTGATTGGTCGTGAGCTCGGTGTAGTGCTGAACCTGCGCCACAAACAGTCGAGAGACGTCCCGGAAAACTTCTCCCGTTCGAAGGAAATAGGACGTTCCCGAGTTCATCAGATTCCCGTACGCCTGTGCGAAGAAGCGTCCGGACTGAAACCGGAGCTGCCCGTAACTGATTCTCGCGTTCTCGACCTGCGCCGCCCCGGTGGGCGTAATTTCGATATTATTTCCCCGAGTCACGCCCGCGCTCAGGATGAGCGTGGCGCCCGAGGGAAAACGATAGTCCATGCGCGTGTTCAGCGCCAGATTGCGTACGTCAAAATCCCGGGCGCCAATCAATAGCGTGTCGGCACGGGCTCCGGCCGTCAGGGCCTGACTTCTAGCCAGCAGCTCTTCGGGATCGGAATATTCATACTCGCTTCCCGTGTAGTATTGGGCAGATACCTTGTAGCCAAACCTGCGCCCGAAAGTCCCAGCGTGCCGGATCGAGCCCAGTAAAACGTCCTGCTGGCCAGCCGCGAGGCTGAGGGAGGTGCCCTGGGAATCAAAGGGGCTTTTCGTCAGGATATGGATCACTCCATTGGCGGCATTAGGGCCGTAGAGAGCAGACGCAGGTCCCGTGACCACCTCAATCTGGTCAATATCCCCGTTCGTCATCGGAATGAGTTGAAGGGCGGTGAGCCTGACGGATGGGGCGCTGGCAATTCGGTTGTCCACCATCGTGAGCAGTGAGCTCGAAAGATTATCGTTGAATCCTCGAATCGCGATCCGGGAAGAGACGAGTCCGGTGGTCACCAGATCCAGAGCAGGTACCGACGTCAGGTGAGAAGCCGCCGTGAGTGCTGTTCTGGACTCCAGCTCTCTGGGTTCGAGCACGGTGATCGATGCGGGCGAATCCAGGAGCCGTTCCGGTCTGCGAGATGCAGTTATCGTGATGGGGTTGATGAGCTGATTGCCCGGATCAAGCTGTACATCCAGAACCTGACTTTCCGACGTGACAACGTAGTCCTCCTTCATCCATGAGTCGTATCCGATGAAGGTGATTTCTACCCGATAGGTGCCCGGCGGCAGAAGCAGGGAATACCGGCCCGCCAGGTCTGTCGCGGCGCCCGTATCCACCACCCCGACAAAATGAACATTTGCGCCCGCCAACACTTCTTCAGATTCAGCATCGGTAACGATCCCGCTCACGGTAACGGTTGACTGGGCACGCGCCGTTCCGGAAAGCAGGAATGCCGACAGAAAGATGCTGAAAATGATCGAAGGAGAGCTAAAACGCTTCATGAAAAAGGGAAATTCGAGATAGTTGGCCGATGCCTGGCCTGCGATGAACCGGAACTCATGGATTCCAGGCCATCGAACCAATATAAAAGGATGCCACTATAAAAGGATGAATGGCGATATGATGGTGCAAAATTTGGAAAGGGACCGATAACCCGGGTGGTTACGAAGGGTTACCAGGAAGCGTTTCGTAGTTTTTGTGCTTCGTCTCGCTCTCTACCTCAGATTTCATTTCTTATTTGGCGACAACCGAAACATCCAGCCCCAAAGTCCACCCATTCGAGTCGGCTCCGCATCGAACGCTCTTGCGCCTTTCGATC
>Ga0209554_1000340_pt1 | contig 39155 bp, 30 predicted proteins | sample MarorgKNORR_S2LV_5_FD_188221 | JGI IMG/M metagenome (GOLD analysis project Ga0209554, IMG submission 188221) | Marine microbial communities from the Southern Atlantic Ocean, analyzing organic carbon cycling - Bottom_A/KNORR_S2/LV (SPAdes) (version 2) | ecosystem: Environmental > Aquatic > Marine... | reverse complement strand
GCGCAGCCGGATCAAGGCTCGTCGAATTGGTCATGGCCAGGTGGTGGGGGACGCACGGAAATCGCCCAAAGTCTAGCCTGCGCGCGGGTCTATCGCTACGGCTTACGGCCCAGGGCGTCTCGGATGAGCCGTACGCCGGCCGCCGCCCCGTCCACGTGTCCATAGACCGCGGATCCGGCGACAACCACACTGGCGCCGGCCGCCTGCAGCTCCCCGACGTTGCCGGCATCCACGCCACCATCGACCTCCAGCTCAGCTGTGCTGCCCATCTCGTCGAGAAGCGTGCGCGCATCCCTGACCTTATTGGTGCTCGCAGAGATGTAGGACTGCCCCCCGAAGCCCGGGTTCACGGACATCACGAGCAACAGGTCGATGTAGGGAACGACATCGGTGAGCGACACGAGTGGCGTGGCGGGGTTGATCGCGACGCCCGCTCGAGCACCTAGCTCGCGGATCCGTTGAACGGTGCGATGCAGGTGTGTGCACGCCTCCGCGTGCACGGTCAGCCAATCCGCGCCAGCGTCCACGAAAGCCTCCAGGTAACGATCGGGTTGTTCGATCATCAAATGAACGTCGAGCGGCAGATCGGTCGCTTTTCGGGCACCCGCCGTGATAATCGGACCGATCGTGATGTTGGGCACGAAATGGCCGTCCATGACATCGACATGGATCCAGTCGGCTCCCCCCGATTCGACCGTCTGGATTTCGTCCGCCAAGCGTGAGAAGTCACAGGAAAGGATGGAGGGAGCAATTTTCATGCGTGGCGCTCCCGGACCTCGATGCCGTCCTCGGAGGCCAGAATCGCGACGTCGGCTATGCCGAGGAAGAAGCCCGTCTCAATGACGCCCGCCCTACCCTGAAGCGCCGCGTCGAGTCCCGCCGGGTCATCGATTCCCTCCGGGAAGCGGCAGTCCAACAGGAGGTTGCCGTTGTCGCTGCGCAGCGGGAGCACGTCGTCGGACCAGCGCGTCTTGACCTCGGCGCCCAGGCCCTCCAGGAATCTGGCATGTGTCCCTGAAGCCCATTCAACCACTTCGACCGGCAGCGGCGACAGGGTGCCGAGACCCTCTACCGCTTTGCTTCCGTCGGCGATGATCACCACGTGGTGCGAGGCCTGCGCGACCATCTTCTCTCGGAGTAGCGCGCCACCCATTCCCTTGATCAGGTCGAGATCGGGCGACACTTCGTCAGCACCGTCGACCGTGAGGTCGACCTTCGCGCGGTCGGCGAGCCCGATGAGTTCGATGCCGGCCTTGCGCGCTTCGCGGCCGGTCCAAATCGACGTGGGCACCCCGACGATGTCGGAGAGCGCACCCTGGGAGAGCTTGGTGGCGAGCAGATCGAGGAAATGAGCCACGGTGCTCCCGGTCCCCAGGCCCAGGACCATCCCACTCTCGACGTACTCGAGCGCGCGCTCGGCCGCCTGACGCTTCAGTGCTTCCGCTGGCGTGAGTTCCATCTCGCTCCTCGGAGGTCCTCTAGTCCAAGAATCCGCCGCAATGTAGGTAGCGGCGAGTGCCGTTACTAGGCGTGGACCACGGTAGCCGCCGTGGTTGACACCTCCGGTAGCGCCCGCGAACATTGCCCCCGTGGAAATGTGCGCGCGCGGGTATCGGTATTACTGGTTTGCTCCTCGGAGGGGAGCCCGGAATCCGCGCGTGTAGCGACTGAGGCGACACGTAAGGCGACCGAGGCTCCCGACATCCGTCGGGGGCCTTTTTTTGTCTGAGAGGACGAACAGAAATGATTATCGTGACCAAGAAGGGCGTGACTCAGGACCAGCTCGATCACATCCGGGAGCGCATCGAGTCGCTCGGACTACGCACGCACATGTCCCGGGGAGAGAGTCGAACCGTCATCGGGTGCCTCGGCGACGAGTCCCTGCTCGAGCACGTACCGCTGCTCTCGATTCCCGGCGTCGAGGCGGTACACCAAGTGCTCAAGCCGTACAAGCTCGCGTCCAGGGAGTTCTCGCCGGAGCCCACCGAGGTAACGCTCGGCGACACCGCGATAGGTGGAAACGAGCTCGTGGTCATCGCCGGACCGTGTTCCGTGGAACCCGGTGACATGCTGTCCTCCACCGCTCGCCACATCCGCGCCGCGGGCGCGCGCGCGCTGCGCGGCGGTGCGTTCAAGCCCCGCTCCTCTCCCTATTCCTTCCAGGGCATGGCCGAGGACGGCCTCAAGATGCTTGCCGACGTGCGCAGCGAGACGGGACTGCCGATCGTCACGGAAGTGATGGACACGCGTCAGGTCGACCTCGTCGCCTCGTACGCGGACGTGCTTCAGATCGGAGCGCGCAACATGCAGAATTTCTCGTTGTTGACCGAAGTGGGTCGACTCCGGCGCCCCGTGCTTCTGAAGCGTGGCATGTCGGCCACGTTGAAGGACCTGCTGCTTGCAGCGGAATACGTCATGAGCCAGGGCAACTCAGACGTCATCCTGTGCGAGCGTGGCATCCGCACGTTCACCACCGAGACACGCAATACGTTCGACCTGGCCGCCATTCCGGTCCTCAAGCGCGAGACGCACCTCCCGGTCATTGCCGACCCGTCACACGCGGGTGGCCGACGCCACCTGGTCGCCCCGCTGTCCTATGCGGCCATCGCTGCCGGTGCCGACGGCCTGATCGTCGAGGTGCACCCTGATCCGGAGACCGCCACTTCCGACGGGGACCAATCGCTCGATTTCGCGGAATTCGACGCCTTCATGGACGGCTTACGTCCGTTCGTTGTTGCCGTGAAACGAGGGCTGGCCGCGCGCGCTTGAAGCGCCGTCGGGCCTGTAGCTACCCGGCCAGATTCAGCAGCCGCGTGAACTTGATCACGAAGGATCGCTCGAGCGGGCCCCTGGGGATTCCGGTCTCGAGAATCGATCCGGTGTGGCGCAGGTCGTTGTAGACGAGAAAGAGCCCTGTGCCAGCCGTATTGAGCCAGCCGAAGCGGATATTGCCGGAGAAAGAATCCGATTGATCGCTGTACTGGAGTAGCGACTGCAGGTAGATACTCGGTGTGAAGCTGTAGGCCGCTTTGAAGCTGATCAGTGATGTCTGAAAGTCGCCCTGGTCCAGAGTCACGTCGAACCAGTTGACGCGCAGGCTCGCCACGAAGGTGTCGCTCACTCTCGCGTTCACCGTCGTCCCGGTTCCGTACCGCGTACCGTTGTAAAAGCCACCGATATCGATGTTGCCTTCCACCGAAAGAGGTGCGCTCAGGTCCGTGTTGAAGCGGAAGCCCCAGTCCGGGTTGTCGTATGTGCCGGCTGGGATGAAGATGCCGTCCGAGATCTCGAAGGGCTCGCGCAAGCCCTCTCGACGAAAGTTGACACCAGGCAGCTGAAAGAAGGCCCCGTTGGCGAACTCGAAGTGGGAGTCCAAATGCCAATGGCGGGTCTCGCTGAAGCCATCCAGCGATAGGTGCTCCCGGTAGGAGAAGTGTGGCCGCAGCTCCTTGAACCAATCGATCCCGTCGACGCGGATGTGGCGCAACCCGTACACGCTCCGGAACTGATGAGCGCCCCGTGGCGAGAAACCGGCCTCCGGATTGAATCCCTCCCCGACACGTCGATATTGGGCTCTGAAGTCCCAGTCGCGCGAGGTCCACTGACCAGACAGCTCCAGGGACGTCTGATCATTCTCGGTGCCGGGGGTGCTGCTCGCGGCGACGTAGCCGTCCAACGTGAGAGCTTCCCCGATACCGAGCCGTCCATCGAGCGCCCCTGTGTAGTTGTAGTCGTCCGTGTCGTCGGTGTTGTAGCGGCTCACGAAGGCTGCGCCGATTCGGGTTCGATTGGGCAGCTCCTTCATCACCCGGACGACGCCGAAGTTGTTCGCTGGGGCGACGCTGTCGACCGACTCGGTCTGGATGTCGAGAAAACCCACCGTGAGGCCGGCGATGCGGCCGGTAATACGGCCCCCACCCAGGATCGGCACCGCCTGACCATCTGCGATCCCGATGCGCCGGCTGAAGAAGATCTCGTTGTTCTGTGCGGACCCGACAGCAAACGTGCCGGCGTTCTCCAGGAAGAACGGCCTCTTTTCGGGGAAGAATAGGCTGAATCGCGTCAGATTGAGCTGCTGCTCGTCCACCTCGACTTGGGCGAAGTCGGTGTTGTAGGTGAGGTCGAGCGTCAGACTCGCAGCAGATACGAGCTTGAGGTCGAACCCGACGTCACCGTTGTTGTCGTCTTCCGGACTCGAGTTGGCCGCGTAGACCCGGCGCCCAGAACCGAGCAGGTACGGGGTGAAGGTGCCCGTTCTACGGGCGGGAGCGTCGAATCCCTCGAGCACGCCGGCGCTCGACAAGCGAAAGACATTGAACTGCCGGGCCACCGGAGACCAAAACGACTCTTCGTTGTTGCGTCGGATCCGGCGCGTCACGTTGAAGCCCCAGCGCTGGGCCCCGCCGGAGCCATAGCGTAGTGTGGAAAACGGGATGCGAAACTCGGCGTACCATCCCTCGCCATCCCGGGTCGTCGCCACCTGCCAGCTACCGTCCCAATTCACGTTGAAGCCGCCTCCCGACCCGCTGCTTTGCCGTCTCCCCCCACCGCCCCCACTGCCGCCGCTACCTCTCCCCCCACCCTGCCCTTCACGCGTGATCTGCCCATCGTACTCGATGCCCGCGGGCGTGGTCGCGAACAGGAAGCCGTTTTGTCGGTCGAGATACGTGTCGAAGACGAGCAGCAACGCATCCGCGTCCTGAGGATTCGCGTCTCGGCGGGCTTCCCCGTACACGATGCCGTCAGCGTCCCGGTCGAACAGCCACGCTCCGACGTAGACGGCCTCGTCGTCGTAGAGTATGCGCACCTCGGTGCGCTCGCTGACAGGCTCGCCCTCCATCGGGTCGCGCTGCACGAAGTCCCCGAGCGAACTCCCTGCCATCCACGGAGCGTCGTCCAAGATGCCGTCGATCGTCGGTGCTTCCTCCACACGGGTGGCGGTGGCGACAGGTGCGTCCTGGGCGAGCACTCGAGCGGGCGCAAAGACTGCGGACCCGAGCGTGAACAGCAGGAAAGCGCGGGCCACGGCGGGTGTCGGCTTCATGTATGCGGGAAGGATCAGGGATTCTCGAGTTCGGCGAGGCGAGTGGCCACTTCCTGGAGCTGATCGCGCACGGCGCGCAGTGACGTGCCCCCGTCGGAGTCACGCGCGTCCACGGACCGAAACCAATCGAAGACCTCGGCCACGTCCTGCTCGAACGCTTCGTGCTCCGCTTTCATGGCATCCAGCGGCAACTCAGAGAGAGAGACACCGGAGTCCTCTGATTTGCGGACGAGACGCCCCACCACCTCGTGGGTCGAGCGAAACGGCACACCCCGACGCACCAGGTAGTCCGCCAGATCCGTGGCCAGGAGTTGCGCATTCATCACCTCGAGCATGCGCTCCGGAACGAAGGTGGCAGTCTCCACAGCGCCTGCGACGGGCGGCAGCGTCAGGTCCAGGGTGTCCACGGTGTCGAAGAGCGCCCCCTTGTCTTCCTGTAGATCCCGGTTGTACCCGGTCGGAAGCCCCTTCAGCAGCGTAATCATCGTCGTCAAGTTGCCGGCGAGGCGGCCCGACTTCCCCCGCGCGAGCTCGGCGACGTCGGGATTCCGCTTCTGGGGCATCAGGCTCGAGCCCGTGCTATAGCCGTCCGACAACCGAAGAAAGCCGAACTCCACGCTCGAAAAGAGCACCAGATCCTCCGAGAGCCGCGAAAGGTGGACTCCGATCATCGCGCCGGCGTATACCAAGTCACACACCCAGTCCCGATCGGCGACCGCATCGATGGAGTTCTCGCTCAGGCGCTCGAAGCCGAGCTCCTTTCGCAGCGCATCGCGGTCCACAGGAAATGGGCACCCGGCAATGGCACCCGAGCCCAGGGGCAAAACGGACGCAGCGTCACCGGCGCGGCGCACTCTCTCGATGTCGCGCAGAAACGCGAACACGTGCGCGAGCGCCCAATGTGCGGCGCGGATCGGTTGTGCTTGCTGGAGGTGCGTGTAACCGGGCATCACCGCGTCGATACCGCTCGCCGCGAGGTCGCGAAGTGCACGGCACAGTGCTCTCAAGTGGACCTCGATGCGCTTGGCGGAGGTCATGCCGTACGCCCTGACTCCCGTGGACGACTGGTCGTTCCGGGAGCGCCCGGTGTGCAGCTTGCCGGCGACATCACCGGCAGCTTCTCCGAGCATGCGCTCGATGACCGAGTGGATGTCCTCTTCCGGCGCGTCTCCCAGGCCGTCTTCATCGATCCGGGCTTCCACTACATCCAGACCGGACAGGATGGCCTCGACTTCCGCCTCCGTCAGGACTTGGGCCCGACCCAGCGCACGCGCCCATGCCCTGCTGCCGCGGATGTCCTCACGCCACAGGCGTTGGTCGATATGCAAGCTGAGGTTGAGCTGGACCATCTCGGGGGCCATCTCGCCCTCGAAACGTCCCCCCCACAGCGCAGCGGGGACAGGTGCCGTGGGGTCTGTGTCGCTCAGAGCGCCCCGGCCTCGACGACCTCTTCGATCAGCTTGGAGACGGTCTGTTGGCTGGTCGGGTCCTTGCCGGCCACAGCTGCCGCAGCACGAATGGGCAGGCCGAAGAGACGGATGAAGCCGTCCGCATCCGCGTGATCGTAGGTGGCGGCACGGCCGAAGCTCGCGAGGTCCTCGCGGTACAGCGACACCGGGCTCTGCCGGGACGCTACGGAGCAGCAGCCCTTGAAGAGCTTGAGCCTGACCGAGCCGGTCACGTTCTTCGACAGAACGTCGGACATGGCCTGCATCGCTTCGCGCTCCGGGGTCCACCAGCGGCCTTCGTAGATCATGTCGGCCCACCGCTGAGCGATTTCGTCCTTGAGGCCTTCGGCACGACGGTCGATGGTGATCGACTCGAGGTCCTTGATCGCCGCATAGAGCAGCGTGCCGCCCGGTGTCTCGTACACGCCGCGAGACTTCATGCCGACGAGACGGTTCTCGACCAGGTCTGCGCGCCCGACACCGTGCCGCGCCCCGACCTCGTTGAGAGTCTCGAGCAGCTGGACCGCGCCCATGGCCTCACCGTTCACCGATACCGGCACGCCGCCCTCGAAGGCGATCTCCACGTACTCTGCTTTGTCGGGCGCAAGCTCAGGTGCCAGAGTCCACAGAAACATCGACTCTTCCGGCTCGAATGCCGGGTCCTCGAGGGGCCCACCTTCGTGGGAAATGTGCCAAAGGTTCCCGTCCCTCGAGAATAGCTTGGTCTCGTCCACGCCTTCGAGCGGGATGTTGCGCTCATGCGCATACGCGAGTGCGTCCTCGCGGGACTCCAGATCCCACTCCCGCCACGGCGCGATGATCTTCAGATCAGGCGCGAGCGCCGCGTAACTGAGCTCGAAGCGCACCTGGTCGTTTCCCTTGCCGGTGCACCCGTGCGAAACGGCATCCGCACCGACCAACCTGGCGATTTCGACCTGACGTTGTCCGAGAATCGGACGTGCCATCGCAGTACCCAGCAAGTACTTACGGCCGTAGACGGCACCTATCTTGAGCGTGGGCCAGACGAACTCCTCTACGAACGGTTGGCGTAGGTCCTCGCCGTAGAAGCTGCTCGCGCCGGTCGCAAGGGCCTTGGCCTCGAGGCCATCCAGGCCACCCTGCTGGCCGACGTCGCCCGCCATACAAATGACTTCGGCCCCGTAGTTCTCCGTGAGCCATGGCACGATGACAGAGGTATCGAGCCCGCCGGAATATCCGAGAACCACCTTCATGATGATTTCCTCTAGCCGCGCTCAGCAGCGCGAGTAAAAAACCAGGGCCGGGGGTCGGAAGACCAACGCTTCCCGCCGAAGCTCTGGGGGGCACCTGCCCCTAAACTGCCGCCCCGGTCCCCTTTTTCAGTTCAAGCTTGCATGGCCGACATTGTCGGTCATGAAGAATAAATATTCACCGTGTATGCATTATGTCAAGCAGAATGGCGGGCTGATGTCAGTGTAGAGGACGTGCCATCTGCTCGAGCCGTGCCTGAACCGCCGGGAGGAACTCGGGTTTGCGCAGAATGATGAGGATGGTGTCGTCCCCGGCGAGCGTGCCCAGGACCTCGTGCCACTCTTCCCAGTCGATGCCGGCCGCAACGGTTTGAGCGCCACCCTTCATGGTCTGCACCACCAGGAGGTGACCGACTCCCTCGGCGGATTGGAAAAGCGCTGGAAGCAGAGATTCCAATGACGGCGTGCTGTCCCACTCCTCAGGCACCGAATAGTGGGGCGCACCGTCCGCACCGGGCACTTTCACGAGACGCAATTCGCGCATGTCGCGGGAAAGCGTAGCCTGGGTCACGTCGGTGCCCTGCTTCTGCAGAAGCTCACGCAGCGATTCCTGGCTGGTGACGCGATGGTTCTTGAGAACCTCGAGGATTTGCGCGTGACGGTCGTGCTTGCTCACGCCGCCTCCTCGACGAAGGCACGAACGCGCTCGGGCTCGAAGCCCATGCTGCGCTCCACCTCCACGCCGTCCCGGAAGATGATCAAGGTCGGGATGCTCCGGATGTCATACTTGGCGGCGACTTCAGGCGCGCGGTCGGTGTCCACCTTTGTCACCAGGACCTTACCCATGTGCTTGTGCGCGAGCTCGTCTACCAGGGGCGCGACCATCTTGCAGGGGCCGCACCAGTCCGCGTAGAAGTCGACCAGGACAGGCACGGACGCCTTCAGTACCGTGGCGTCGAAGTCGTCCTGCGCGACCTTCACGGGCCGGTCGAGCCGCATGGGCTTGCTGCATTCGCCGCACTTGGGGCGGTCCGCGGCCCGCGCGAAGTCCACGCGGTTCTGAGTACTGCAGAAGGCACAGCGCAGCGTGATGGGGCTTTGGGCTTCGGTCGTAGTCATGGACGCTCCACGAGGATTCCTGGCGCGAAACTATACTCCGATTCGTCCTACTCGCCAACGACTTGGGGCGTTTCGAGAACGCGACCCAAGGGTGGCGGTGGCGTGTGACAATCGACATGATGCCGCCCTGATGAACGCACCGCGCTTCGACTTGGCTCGCTTCGAGCAGGCCCATGCCCGCATCGTCTCGGCAGTCCACCGGACACCGATGCTGCGGTCGCAGACGCTCTCCAACCGCGTCGGTGCACCCGTGTACCTGAAGTGCGAAAACCTTCAGAAAACGGGCGCATTCAAGGTGCGAGGAGCCCTGCACCGGTTGCTCCAGCTCAGCGACGAGCAGCGCGCGCGGGGGGTCGCGACGATCTCGGCGGGCAACCACGCGCAGGCACTCGCCTGGGCGGCGACGGCTGCGGGCGTTCGCTGCCTGGTGGTCATGCCCGAGAGTGCGTCGCCCACCAAAATCCGGGCGAGTAGAGAATACGGCGCCGAAGTGATCCTACACGGTGACGCCAAGGCCGCCTTCACCAAGGTCTTCGAGCTCTCAGAAAAACGAGGGATGACGTTCGTGCACCCCTTCGACGACGAAGAGGTAGTGGCGGGACACGGGAGCTGCGGCTTGGAGATTGTCGACCAGTTGCCGGGCGTGCATACCATCGTCGTCCCGGTTGGAGGGGGTGGCCTCTCGTCCGCGATCGCGACCTCGGTAGCGGCAGCCAAGCCGGGCGTCGCGGTTTGGGGCGTCGAGCCCGAGGGAGCCCCGAGTATGCACCGCTCATTGCAGGCAGGCGAGGCGATCCATCTGGAGTCCGTCAGCACCGTCGCCGATGGTCTCGCGCCGCCAATGGCCGGTGTCCTGAACCACGAGCTGCTCGCGGCTCACGCACAAGGTGTGGTACTGGTCAGCGACCACCAGATCATCCGCGCGCTGAGGTTCATCGTCGAGCGCACCAAACTGCTCGTCGAACCGTCAGGGGCCGCGGCGGTCGCCGCACTGCTGGAAGGCCACATTCCTGTGGAACCAGAGCAGCCAGTTGTTGCCGTGCTCAGCGGAGGAAACGTCGACCTTCCCTCTCTGTGCACTCTGTTGTCCGAGGGCATGGACTAGATGTGTAGGCTGGTCGCATATCTCGGTGCGCCCATAACGCCCGCGCATCTAGTGTTCGATGGAGCGCATTCGCTCTACGAACAGAGCTGGGCACCCCAGGAGCTGCTGCACGGAACGATGAACGCCGACGGGTACGGAGTGGTCTGGTACGCGGATGGGCGCCCCGCCCGCTTGGCGGAATCGCGTCCCATATGGTACAACTCAGACCTCCGTGGCACCCTGGCCTCGCTGTCTTCCGGCTGTATGCTCGCCGGGCTGCGAAATGGCACCCCGGGAATCCCGCTCGATCGTTCGGGCGTGCCACCGCTGGTATTCGAGAAGTGGAGCTTCATGCTGAACGGGTTCGTCCCGGACTTCCGGCTGCAGCACATGCGCGCCTTGCGAGCCGAACTCCCCGACGACCTGTACGCCGAGTTGAGAGGATCCTCAGACTCGGAGACGCTCTTCCTGCTGGCGGTGGCCGCCATTCGCGGGGGCGCTACGCTTCCGGAGGCACTCGAGCGCGTAGCCAAGACGGTCTATGACCGCGTAGGCCGAGAGACTGAAGCTCAGATGAACCTGATATTGAGCGACGGGGAGCGCATCGCAGCAGTGCGCAGCGGGACGCTGCTGGAAACCAACTCGCTCTATCTGGCGAAGCGCCCACCCTTTGCGCCCGACGGCATCGTGCTCGCGTCGGAGCGTCTCGATTCTGGCGCGGTGTGGGAACCCGTCGACGGGCATAGTTGGATCGAGATTGGCCCGCAACTGGAGGTGCAAGGCGAGGGGCTCTTCTTTTAGGAGAGCTTGTGGACTCCCACTTGGGACATCAACCCCTCCAGCACCTCGTAGGGCTGCGCGCCTACCACGGCGTAGCCGTCCGCGACGAAGGTCGGCACACCGGTCACGCCCATGTTCCTGGCCCGCTCCCAGTGGGCGTCCACGATGCTCCGGTACCGGCGCTCCTCCATCGCCTGGCACGCCTCGGCTGCATCCAGGCCCACGGTCGCCGCCACGTCCACGAGCACGTCGGTCAGCGCGAGGTTGCGAGCTTCCACGAAATAGGCTCGGAAGAGCGCGTCGTGCAGCGCGTCGGTGACACCGGCCTCATCCCCCCAGACTGCCAGCTCCTGCGCGAGGCGGCTGTTGTACGTGTGCGTTCGCTCCCCGTACTCCAGGCCCTCCTCCGCCATGAGCGCACCGAACCGGCGTTTCATGTCCTCGAGGCCCGCTTCACGGCCGGCGAAGAGCTCGGCGAGTGGGCGCCCCTCGCTCGGAGTCTCCGGATGGAGGGGGAAATACGTGTAGCGCGCCGTGACGGTGTACTCCGCTTCGAGTTTGCGAGCGCGCCCGGCGCTCAGGTAACACCAGGGTCAGACGAAGTCGGTGAAGACCTCCAGGACGGCAGAATCGGGCACAGCAGTCACCTCATTGGTCCCCGGTGGGAAGCGCGAGCGCGACCAGTCGGCCCGGCGTGTCGTCGTCGCCGATCGCGACCACGATGTACTGTCGGCCATCGGACAGATAGGTCATCGGGGCGCCTGACGTGCCCGCGGCGAGCTCGATTTCCCACACTACGGACCCCGTCTGCTTGTCCCATGCGCGAAAGAACTTTCCGCCGGCGATGGGGAGGATGGAGAGCGCGTCCTCCGATCCCTCGCCGAGGAACAGCAGGGTTTTCGTGAGCATGGGGGCAGGCCGACCCCGCTGCCCGAGCCACGGCAGGTCGAGGTCGGCGAGCGCGGGATGGTCCCGCGGGCCGGGCCCGTTGGCTTTCATCCACAGGTGCTCGCCGGTGTTCATGTCGATCGCGGTGACGCGTCCATAAGGAGGCTTGAGCAGGGGCAACCCTTGCGGCATGGGGACTTCGCGTGGGCGACCCCGGATGTAGCGAAAGTCCGAGCTGTCAGGGTCCGGCGGTGGTACCAGAGCAGTCACGCTCGGCGAGGTCACCGACGGGATGTACATCACTCCGGTCTCGGGATCGGTTGCCGCGCCGCCCCAGTTGGCGCCTCCGACCCAGCCTGGCATGAGGATGGTCCCCTGAGTCCCACCGGGAGCGGCGTCCTTCAGCGTGGGCGGAGTAAACATCGGGCCGTAGACAAAGTCAGAGAGGATCTGTTCGGCCTCGGCGCGCAGTTCGGGGGTGAAGTCGATGAGGTCGTTGGTGGTTATGCCCTGCAGGTCGAAGGGCGCCGGGTGCGTGGGAAAAGGCTGCGTCTCGGCCGCGACTTCACCGGGCACGTTCGATGGCGGCACAGGCCGTTCTTCAATCGGCCAGAGCGGCTCTCCCGTCTCCCGATCGAACGCGAAGACAACGGCCTGCTTGGTCAACTGAGCAACCGCCTTCACCGGCGTTCCGTTCACGACGACATCGATCAGGATTGGCGCAGCGGGCGGATCGTAGTCCCACAGTCCGTGGTGCACCATCTGATAGTGCCACACGAGCTCGCCGGTCTCGGCGTCGATCGCGGCTAGGCTTTCGCCATAGAGGTTGTCGCCCAGCCTATGACCTCCGTACCAGTCGTTGGTGGTGGTCTTGAGCGGCAGGTACACGTGCCCTAGCCCTTCGTCGGCGCTCATGAGCGTCCACACGTTCGCGTTGCCGCTGTACGCCCAGGACGAGTCCGCCCAGGTCTCGATCGCGGGATCGTCCACCTCGGGAATGGGGCTGAAGCGCCAGCGCAGCTCCCCGGTGCGCACGTCGTAGGCGCGCACGTATCCAGGTGGTGCCGTCATCCAATTGCGGTTGGGTACCATCGCGGTGGCGCCGACGATCACGACGTCTCGAACGACGAGCGGCGCCGACGTCCATGTGAAGGTCTCGACGCGCGGGTCCGGGTCGGCGGCCAAATTCACGGCGCCCCCCTGCCCGAACGCGGCGTCCGGGCGGCCCGTGGCCGCGTCGATCGCGACCAAGTGTTCGCCTGAAGCGAGGTAGATCCGCTCCACGGTGCCGTCGCTCCAGTACGCGACTCCACGGCTCGAACGACCCGCAGGCTCGTCGCGCAGTCCTTCTGCGTAGGGGTCGTAGCGCCAGAGCTGCTGCCCAGTGGCCGGGTCCAACGCGACGGCCTGCCCCATGTTGGTCGAGGCGTACAGGCGCTCGCCGACCTTGATGGGCGTGACCTGATAGTTCGGGTTGACTCGGGTGTCGGGGAATCGGGCCGGCAGGTCGGAGTCCACCGACTCCCACACCCAAACGATCTCGAGGATCGAGACGTTGGATGCGTCGATCTGGTCCAGTGGGGAGTACTTGGTAGCCGCGAGGTCTCGCGCGTAATGGGGCCAGTCACCGGCGTCGATGACCGACGCAGGGGGTGACGTGTCGCACGCCGCGAGCACGAGGACAACTGCCGACCACAGGCTGGGGCGAGACATGGGCATGCTAGGCACGCGTCGCCAACATCAGAGCGAAGAAGCCCTCTGGGTCCTCGACCCAGCGCTCCACACACAGCCCCGCCTCGGCAAAAAGCAGGTCGATGGTCTCGCGATCGTACTTGCAGCTGATTTCGGTCCGGATGGACTCGCCGCTTTCGATGTAGACCGGTGCAGCACCATTGGGAAACGTCACCATTTGCTGGTCGACCGCCTTGAGGTGCATTTCGATGCGCCCGTGCTCGGCATTGTAGAATGCCCGGTGCTCGAAGGCGTCTAGATCGAAGTCGATTCCAAGCTCGCGGTTGAGAACCCTCAGCACGTTGAGATTGAACTCTGCGGTGACGCCCGCCACGTCGTTGTACGCGCGCTCGACCCTTTGCACGGTCTTCGCGCCCCCCGGGCGCAGGTCGGCGCCCATCAAGAATCGGTCTCCGGGCCGCAGCTGGCGAGCGACCCGGCACAAGAGCCGGACGGCGCCCACGGGATCGCAGTTGCCGATGGTGCTGCCGAGCAACGCGAGCCACGATGGTCGAGGCAAGGGCACCGAGATCTCGAGTGGCTCAGTGATGTCCGCGACCTCGGGCTCGACGCGCAGTCCGTTGTATTCGTCCCGCAGCCGCTGCGCGGTCTCGTGCAGAAATTCACCGCTGACGTCCACCGGCACGTATAGGTTTCCGGTCTCATACCTGCTCATCGCGTCGAGGACGATCCTCGATTTGTCCGCGCTTCCCGCTCCCAGTTCAACCAGCGCTGCCGGTCGCAACTCATGCACCCAGGAAGGCATCCACTGCTCGAGCAAGGAGCGCTCCTTCCGCGTCGGGTAGTATTCCTCTAGCCGCGTGATCTGCTCGAAGAGCTCCGAGCCGCGCGTATCGTAGAAGTATTTCGGGGACAGCTGTTTCTGAGGAAGACGCAGGCCAGCCAGAACGTCGGAGAGCATTGCCTGGTGCGCAGGAGCCTCGCGCGCCACATCCACGCTTTCCCGCGTCTCGGTCAGCACCGAATCAGTCGTCTCGCGCACACCGCACCCCGCTGAAGATTTGCCTGCGGATGGGGTAGTCCCAATTGCGGAAGGTGTTCCGAATCGCCCCGAATCGGGTCGCCCACGCTCCGCCCCTCAGCACCTTGTACTCGTTGCCGAAGAAGACCTCCGAGTATTCGGGGTACGGAAAGGTCTCGTAGCCAGGGTATGCGCGAAAGTCTGTCGAGGTCCATTCCCAGACGTCGCCCATCATCCCCCAGCATCCAATCGGCGAGACCCCCTGGCCAAAGGTACCAACCACGGTTGCTTGGAAGAGCATCACATCCAAATTCGCTCGCGTCCCACTCGGTGGCTCGTCGCCCCAGGGGTAGAGGCGCTTAGCGCCGGTCTTTGGGTCCCAGGAGGCCGCGGCTTCCCATTCCGGTTCCGTCGGTAGGCGCTTACCCGCCCAGGCCGCATAAGCCTCGGCCTCCCAGTAACAGATGTGGCAGACCGGCCTCTCGCTCTGCAGGCTTGCGGTTCGGTCCATGCGCCGCTCGTGCCACCCGTCACCCTGTCGTAGCCAATACGCAGGCGCGATCAGGTTCGCCTCGTCCTTCCACGCCCAGCCCACGTCGGACCAGAGCTCGCGACGTTCGTAGCCGTCGTCTTCCAGGAAGTCGAGGTACTCACCGTTGGTGGCGGGATGCACATCGATCCAGAACGGTGCCAGCGTGACCTCGTGCCCTGGCCGTTCGTTGTCGTAGGCGACCGAGCGATCGTCGGTACCGTGTACGACAACGCCCCCAGGAAACCGGACCATATTGCCCGGGGCCGGCGCTTCGTCATCCACCACTGGAGGCTCGATGCGCCCCGGCGCCGCGTACGCTTCGCCGTGCTTGAGCTGAACCGTCTGCAGCATCGTCTCGTTGTGCTGGTACTCGTGCTGCAGGACCATCCGGTATACGAACGAGTCGCAGAGCATGGGGCCGTCAGCACCCAAGTCGGTCGAAGCCAATCGTTCCAGGACCCTTCCTCGCACCGCCTCCAGATAGCGGTGACACTCGGACCGGCTCGGTAACGGGAGTTCGTCGCGCTGCGCGCGTGGGTTCTCGAAAGGATTGTAGATGCCGCGCAGTCCTTCGGAGCCAGTGCTGCCGTTCGCCAGATTCTCGACCAGCCACACTTCTTCGAAGTGTCCGATATGCCCAAGGTCCCACACGATCGGGCTCATGAGCTTGTCGTGCTGAAGACGAAGGTCCTCGTCCGAGAGCGCTGACATAAGCAGGAGCGTGCGGCTACGGGCCTCGGAGAGAAGGCTCGAGATTTCGGCACTGGTGAGCCGTCGGCCGATGTGAAGGTCCATGACCAGGTGCTCGAGGAAGTGCGTGGAAGGCGCTAAAGAAACCGTCGCCGACCTATTCCGGTTCCCGGCCGCCGAGCTTCGCGAAATCGCTGCCTGCAGGCTCCTGGAAGGCTCGCAGGCCAAACTCGGGCAGGATCGCGAACAGGTGGTCGAAGATGTCGCCCTGCAGATCCTCGTAGCTCACCCAATCGGTATCGTTCGAGAAGCAGTAGATTTCGATAGGCACGCCCTGAGGGCCCGGATCGAGCTGACGCACCAGCAGCGTCATGCCGTCATGGATGGTCGGGTGCGCCTTCAGATAGTTGAGAACGTACGCGCGGAACGTCCCGATGTTGGTGAGCCCTCTTTGCTCCGGGATCAAACCGGAATCCGTGCCTTCTCTGGAAGCCACATGCTCAGCGAGTGACTCCTTCTTCTCCTTCATGTAGCTACGCAGCACCTCGAAGCGAGACAGGTGCTCGATCTCCTCGTCCTTGAGGAAGCGGATGGTGTTCACGTCGAACTTGATCGCGCGTTTGATACGCCGACCACCCGATTCGCTCATTCCTCGCCAGTTCTTGAACGACTCCCCGATGAACTTGTGCGTGGGAATGGTCGAGATCGTCTTGTCCCAGTTCTGGATTTTGACCGTGTGCAGCGCGATGTCGACGATGTCGCCATCGGCGTTGGACTGGGGCACTTCGACCCAGTCTCCGATGCGGATCATGTCGTTCGACATGATCTGGATGCTCGCTACCAGCGATAGGATCGTGTCCTTGAACACGAGTATGATGATCGCCATCAGCGCGCCGAGCCCCGACAGGAAAGCGATGGGCGACACCTGGGCGAGCAGCGACACGGCCACGACGCCGGCGGCGATGTACGCTAGCAAGCTGACGACCTGCAGATAGCCCTTGATAGGGCGGTTCTTCGATTCCGCGTACGACTCGTTGTAGATGTCGTTGGCCGCTTCCAGGAACGAGGAGAACGCAACCGCAGCCGTCACGACGATGAACGCGAGCGCGACGCGCTGCACCAACGTTGCGGCGAGAATGAGGGGGCGCACCGGCGTGGTGAAGACGACGTCCGGGTCAGCAAGGCTCGCGATATCGGCCGCGGTGACGCCCAATGCCAATCCGATTCCGTAATACGCGAGCACCGCGGGCACGACGTGTGCGAGGCGCGCGAACACCTTCCGCTCCATGATGCGGTCGTCCCAGGTCGACTTGGTACGAGATGCGAGCCGACGCACCATAACGCGGATGATCGTAGTCGTGGTCCAATTGGAGAGTGCCATGACCACCGCGAGGATCAGCAGACCCCCAATCAGGCCCAGCGGGGTGTCGGGAAGGCCGGCCATGTATTGTTCTCCGTGCGGTGGGTCGAATCAGCGAGATTCGTGTGGTTGCTGGCATTGCGAGGATCGGAGAGAGGGGGCGCACGGTCAAGTCACGTCCCGGCCACGCATTGCCGCTCGCCCCACGTCGCGCGTATCATCGCCGCCATGAACATGCGTACGGCGTTTCGCCGGTATCTGCTGCCAGGGTTCGTCTTCCAGTCGGTCGTGATCGCCGGCGGCTACGGCACCGGTCGCGAGCTCGTCGAGTTCTTCCTCAGCGAGGGACCACTCGCCGGTCTCTACGGGATCGCCGTCACCACGGTCATCTGGAGCGCGGTCTCGATGGTCACGTTCGAGCTCGCACGCATGTGGGGTGCCTACGACTACCGTCGCTTCTTCCAGGGGCTGCTCGGACGCGGATGGTGGCTCTTCGAGGTCTGCTATGTGGGGCTGCTATTGATCGTGCTCGCGGTCGTCGCGGCCGCCTCGGGCTCCATCCTTGAGCAGACCTTCGGCCTGTCATACTGGATCGGCGTCGGCGCAGTGATGCTGGCGGTCGGAGCCCTGGTGTTCGGCGGCAACGATGCCATCGAACGCTTCTTCACGGTGTGGTCTTTCGTTCTGTACGCACTCTATCTGGCGCTGTTCTTGTGGTGCTTCCAGCGCTTCGGGCCGCTCATTTCCGCGAACCTGACCGCGGAGCCCGCGGGCACCAGGTGGTTGTGGGCGGGACTCAGCTACGCGGGTTACAACCTCGCGGTCATCCCCCCGGTTCTGGCGACGCTGAGATTACACGAGAGTCGGAAGCAGACTTTCATCGCCGGAGCGCTTACCGGGCCCATCGCGATGATCCCGGGCTTGCTCTTCTTCCTGGCCACAGTGGGTCAATATCCGTCCATCGTGGAAGCGACGGTTCCCGCCGACGTACTGCTCAGGCTGCTCGGCTCGCGCGTGTTCCAGATCGCCTTCCAGGTGGTGCTTTTCGGCACGCTGGTCGAAACGGGAGCAGGTCTGATTCACGCATTCAACGAGCGTCTCTCCGGATATCGCTCGGATGCGGGCACCGAGCTTCCGCGCTGGGTTCGACCCGCTGTGGCCGTGGCGCTACTCGCATTAGGGACGTTCATCAGCCGATTCGGTCTGATCGACCTGATCGCGAGGGGCTACGGGACGCTCACGATCGGATTCATCGTCATATACGTGGTGCCGGTGCTCACGTTGGGGGTTTGGAAGCTTCGCCGTCCTGCCCAACCCAACGATCCACCAATACCGACGCAGTGATCTGACCCAACAGGTTGGTAGTGCTTCTGAACATGTCTGGAATGCGATCGATGCCCAGAAGGATCGCCAAACCCGACATCGGGACGCCCACGACGTCGAGCGCGGGCGCCAAGGTCATTACTCCCGAAGAGGGCACCGGCGCTACGGTCAGCGACACCAGGAACGTGGCCAGGATGGCGCCGCCCACCGCGGTCATGGGAAAGGGCACCTCGAAGAGGTGGGCCAGGAAGACGACCGCGGCCCCCTGGAAGAGCGCGCTGCCGGCTCGGTACATCGAAGCGCCCAGGGGCAGCACGAGATCCGCCACCGGATCCGAGACACCCAGGTTGCCCTTGGTCTCCTCGAGCGTCACCGGCAGCGCGGCGACGGTGCTGGTGGTCGAGAACGCGAGCGACGCCGCGCCGAACGTGGCCGCCACGAACTTCACCGGGCTGACCCTTGCGACGAAGCCCAGCAAGGGCAGATACACGAGCGTGATGTAGATCGCGAGGGCCACAATCACACTCAGGACAAAAATCGCCAAGCTCTGCACGAGGCCCCATCCCAGTTGGGCAGTCACGGGTGCGGCGAGGCCAAACACGCCGATCGGTGCGAGCCAGAGAATCCACCACACGAGTTTGATGAGGGCCTCGCTCACGGCATCGGCGAGGGTGACGAGCGTAGTGCGATGCTGCTCGCTCAACGCACCGGTGGCTGCCGCGAACAGGACGGTGAAGACGATGAGCGGCAGCAACTGGCCGTTGCTTGCCGCGGCGAACGGGTTGCTGGGTATCAAGCTCACCAGAAAGTCCACAAAGCTCGGCAGTTCCGCCGGTTGTAGCGCTTCCACCGCGGGCGCGGCCATATCAGGCGCGAAGCGTAGTGCGAACCACATGGTGCCCATCCCGATCACGATCGCCGGCAGCACCGTGATCCAGAAGAAGCCGAGCGTGAAGCCCCCGAGCTTCCCCAGTTTCCTCGGATCACCGAGCCCCGCTACTCCGGTGAAAATGACGGCCATGACGAGCGGGATGACCACCATCCTGATCGCGTTCATGAACGCTGTGCCGAGCGGTGCCGAGCCAGCGGCTATGGCCGCCAGCACTTCCGAACCGGTCGCGGCAGCGAGCAGGCCGGTGCCGAGGCCGAGTGCCAGGCCCAGCGCGATCAGGACGTGGAGCATTGGTTAGTGCGGCGTCAGCGGCACGGCGTGGTCTGCACGAGCTTCGCCTTCATGAGAGCGTCCTCGCGTGAGGTTTCAGGCGAGCGAGACGAGCGATGCTCATGATACCGAGGACCGGCCCAAGGGCAAGGAAGGCGAAAGCCCATCGCCACTCAACGGCCTCGACCATGGGCGGCACGGCCTGGATGGTCACCATGGTGAGGAGGAAGCCCGCGGAAGTCTGGAGCATCAGCGCGGTGCCGACGGAGTCGGGAGGCGCAACCTCCGTGACCATCGCGCTGAACTGCGCCGAGTCGGCGACCACGAAGAAGCCCCATACCCAGGTCAGCAGGGCTACCACAACGAAAGGCCCGTCGAAGGCGAAGCCCGCGACCACGCAGCAGATGCCGCTCGCCGCCATCGCGAAGTTCACGACCCTGGGCCTTCCTATCTTGTCCGCGGCCACCCCGCCCCAAACGCAGCCTAGGCCGCCTGCCGCGATGGCGCCGAAGGCGACCAGGTCGATCGCGGCCTGGGACACGTCCGCCGCGGCCGCTGCCACCAGGAAGGCCGGGACCCAGGTCCACATGGCGTACAACTCCCACATGTGACCCAGGTAACCGCCGGTAGCCAACATCGTCTCGCGGTGTTTGAGCAAGCGTGCTACGCGGGCCCACTCGAACCCGCGCCGCGGGAACGGATAGGGGCCGTCCCGGTAGCCCGATGCGATCAGGACCGCGGAGGCGAGCCCAGCGATCGAAGCGCCTGCGACCACCGCGGTCACGCTCGGCCCGCCGAGCGCCTTCAGCAAGTAGGGCGCCGCCTTTCCGACAGTAAGCGCCCCCACGACCGTCCCGATGGCGAGGCCTCGCGCCGATCGGAACCAAGTGGAGATCATCTTCATACCCGGCGGATAAACGCCGGCGAGGAAAAACCCGGTCGCGAAACGCACGACCAGCGCGAAGCCGTAGCCGGGCACCAGGAGGAGCAGCGCATTTGCCGCGGCTGCGAGCAGCGCCGACGCAGCGAAGTAGGCCCGAGAGGACAGCACGTCGGCGAGGTTCAGAATCGCCCCAACCGCAGTGCCTACCACGAAGCCGAGCTGCACGATGGTGGTGAGCCACCCCACCTGACTCGCGGTGAGTCCCCAGCGCTGTTGCAGCTCGGGTCCCAGAGCGGTCGCGGTCATCCACGCCGACAGCGACAGCATCATCGCGACAGAGACCAGTGCGAGCGTGCGCCAACGCCGTGGGTCGCCGTCCGTGGATGGCGCCACTACCGGATGAGCTGCTTCAAGACGAAGAGCACGTTGGCCGGGCGTTCAGCAAGACGGCGCATGTACCACGGGAACCACGCGGGGCCGTAGCTGAGCAGCACCCTCATCTTGTGCCTCCCACGTGCCAGCCGCCCCTGCTGAGCCCGGTCGATGCCGTAGAGCATCGCGAACTCGTAGTTGCCCTTCTTCAAGTTGAGCTCGTACGCCAACCGGGTCGTTTCTCCTACCATGCGCGGGTCGTGGCTCCCGATCACGGGCCTTCCCTTCCCTCCGCTGGCTCGTGCGCTCAGAAGCATCTTGGTGAGGCGCACGAAGTTCTGATCGACCTCTCCCTTTTTGGAAAAAGCGACGCTGGCAGGTTCGTTGTAGGCGCCCTTCACCAGCCTGATGGAAGGGTCGAGCGGCAGTAGTGTCTCCAAGTCCGCCTTCGTGCGGTGGAGATACGACTGCAAGCAAAGCCCGGCGTCGCTGCGTTTGGCGAGCACGCTCCTGTAGATGTCGAGCGTCGCGTCCACGCGGCCGGAGCCCTCCATGTCGATCCACACGGGGTTCGCAGAAGCCTCGACGAGCCGAACGATCCGCTCCTGTGTCCGGTCCACGCTGAAGTCCAGCCCGAGCTGCGTCGGTTTGACCGAGATCTCCACGTCGAGGCCGCGCTCGTTGATGGAAGTCAGCGCGCCGAGGTAGTGCTCGAGCACCGCATCGGCTTCCTCCTCCGACTCGAGGTCCTCGCCGAGCAGCGTGGTGGTTCCGGTGATGGAACTGTCTGCGAGGCGGGCCGCCTCGTTCAGCGCTTCGTCCAGTGTCTCACCAGCGAGGAAGCGGCGGGTGGCACGCTTCACAAAGGCGTACCGTGGGAGCCGTTGCGCGAGCAGAGGGTTGGTGGAAGCCCAGAGCAGCGCTTTACCCAGCATCGACTTCCCGTCTTCTTCTCGGTTCGGTCTTCCTTAATAGCTGACGAATCTGTACATGAAGCGGATGAGTCGGTAGGCCTCGTCCACGTCCTCTGCTGTGTAGGCAACTGTGAAGCCGTCCACTTTGGACATGCCGGGAATGGACTGTAGGATGTCCACGTGCGTGGTCGATGCGAAGCGCATGCGAATGCGCACGGGCGTGCCGAGGTCGAACGGCGAGTAGTCGCCGGCCTGTAGTCGTGCGAGCGACCGCCGCACACCCTCGCGTAACAAGGCATGCACGCGTTCAGGGTGGATGAGGCGTGCCGACGCGGGCGTTTCGGCGGTCTTGGTAGTGACCGTCTCCGTCTTCAGAAGGGCCCCGAGCTCGGCCGCGGCAGCAGAATCACCGGCCGCCAGGATGACCGGCACGCCATGCCCCCCCGCGAAGGCCGCGTTCATGCCCCCCTCACCGACCTCGACGCCGTTGAGCCACAGTCCTTTGACCGAGCCGGTCCCTGTGTGCGCGAGGAAGCCGTCCGGGTCCCCAGCCTTGGCGTGGTACCCAAGGAAGATCACTCCGTCGAACGTGGCATCGAGTCCTTGCACCATGCCAAGCGGCTTGATGGCGCCCTGGATATAGATGACGCGCGGATCGAGCTCGGTATGCAACACGTTCTGGTGGTCGCCGTGTGAGTCGTTCACCAAAATCTCGGCGCCGGGGTCGTGGGCGAAGATCTCGCCCACTACGGTGTTGACCTCCGCGGTGACGAGTCGGCGACTCGTGGCGTAGTCCTTTCCGCTCGTGGAGGTCATCGCGCCAGTGCCGATGCCCCCGATGCCCTCCAGATCGACAGAAACGAAGATTCGAACTGGTTGCTGACCACCCGCCGGCGCACCCACGGATGCCCAAGCCAGTAGCGCAACTACCAGCCAGAACGCCTTCTTCATCACTCGCCTCCAAACGGTGTGTACCCGGCCTCGAGTAATGCCGCGGTGTAGGCGGCGACAGACCCCGCCGAGACCGCCTCGAGCTCACTTTCGATGGTGTCCGCCGCCGCCCTAGCCTGGTTCATCATGTGGATGGTGTTGGCGGAGGGCCCTCCCGTCTCGCCAGCTACGCGTTCCATGGGTCGGCCGATCAGGTCGGCCACGACGTCCCCACCGCACCCACCCTGGCACTCGGGGCCGGTGAAGAGCCGCTCGTTGAGCGCCTGCAGTTCGCCGCGCAGCGTTTCACCCTGCTCGCGCAGCGCGTCGGCGTCCTCGGCGAGCGTCTCGAGTACGGTTTCGACGGCGTTCAGCAGACGTGTGAGCTCGTCTCGTGCGTCGTCCTCCCGTTGGCCGATTGCGGCCATCTGCAACAGCGCGTCGCGTTTGGCGACCAGGTCGGCGATGCTGACCGGGTTGCGGGGGTCGCCCATCACGCTGAGGCTAGTAGCTGAAGTGAGGGCTCCAGCGCTTACCGAGACCTGATACGTGCCCGGAAAGACCGGCATCTGGGGTGGAAACACCGCTTCGTCCGAGTCTCCTCCCGGGCGCAGGTCCCATACGATGCGGTTCGCTCCGGCGGTTGCCGACACCGTATGCGAATACACCAGCGCGCCCTCCTCGTTGGTGATCTCCACATCCGCGTCGCCCTCCTCGGCGGTCCAGAACGTGAGGATCGCGCCGTTGGCCCGCGTCTCGGCCTGCTGCATGGCATGCCCGGTGGAGCGATAGCCGATCGCCTCGGCGATGTTCAGTGCGTACGCCGGGGGCGGGCCGAACACATGCACGGTAGCGCCACGGATCGACGGGTCCTCCGCCAACTCGCGCAGAGGCCGGATGTCATCCAGAACGATCAACGCACGCCCGTGCGTACCGAGCACGAGGTCTGCATCGCGCGGATGAACGACTAAGTCACGGATGGGGACGGAAGGCACGCCCGACGTGTACTTTTCCCAACTCTGTCCGCGGTCGAAGCTCACACGCAATCCGAACTCGGTGCCCAGGAACAGCAGGTTCTCGCTCTCCGGATCCTCCTCGATGGCGTGCACGAAGCCCGCAATGCTGGGCGAGCTCAGAGACGTCCACGTCGAGCCGTAGTCTTCGGTCACATACACGTGCGGCTCCCAGTTTCCGCGTCGGTGATCCTCTGCCACCAAATAGGCGCGAGCCGGCTCGTGTTTGGACGGCTGCACGTCGGGAATCCAGATGCCGTGCGGCAGGCCGACGATGTTGTCGCGCACGTTGAGCCAGTTCTCTCCCCCGTCTTGCGTGATCTGCACGTTGCCGTCGTCGGTGCCGACCCAGATCACGCCTCGCTCGAGCGTGCTCGGGCCGACCGAAATGATGGTGGTGTGCATCTCGGCGCCGGATGCGTCGATGGTGAGCCCACCACTCACTTCCGCTCGCTGCTTGAGCGGGTCGTTCGTGGTCAGATCGGGCGAAATGATGCGCCAGCTACGGCCCTGATCCGAGCTCGTGTGGAGGAACTGACTGCCCAGGAAGATCGTGCCCGGATCGAGTGGATCCCATGTGAGGCCCGCGTTCCAGTTGAAGCGCAGCGCGGTGCCGTCAGGGTGCACCGGGCGAATGCTCCGTCGGGCACCGGTGTTCTTGTTGAAGTGCTGCAGGTTGCCGCCCTGCGACATCGAATACCCGAAATTGTCGGGGTCGCCGCGATCAGGCATCACGGTGAAGCCGTCGCCCCCACCTACCCGCCGCCAGTGCGCGTTCAGGATGCCTTTGTTCTCCCACACCGTGCTCGGGCCGTACCAGGAGCCGTTGTCCTGGAGGCCTCCATAGATGTTGAATGGCACGGCGTCGTCGACACTGATGTGGTAGAACTGAGCCACCGCCAGGTTCTCGACGAAGCGCCACGTGTCTCCGCGGTCGTAGCTGAGCGCGATGCCACCGTCCTCGCCGAGGATCATGCGTCGCGAATCTGCCGGATCGATCCAGAGCTCGTGTACGTCGCCATGCACGATTTGGCTCGGCACTACGGTCCGCCAGTTTCGTCCCTGGTCCTCACTCACTTGGATCGAACCCGACAAACGGTACAGCCGATTCTCGTTGTCGGGGTCGATCCGCAAGTCCGCGTAATAGAAGGGACGTGGATTCGCCCCCGGTGCGTCGTCGATGGTATTCCAGGTGCGCCCCCCGTCCGCCGAGCGTATGAGCGCGGACTGCGTGGCCTCGACAATCGCGTAGACCACATCTGGATTGGAAGGCGCGATCGCCAGGCCAATCCGCCCCAACTCACCCTCGGGCAGCCCGTCGTCCGCCGACAGCTGCGTCCAGGCGTCTCCACCGTTGTAGGTGACGAAGAGCCCCGAGCCCGGACCGCCCGAGGTGAGGTCCCAAGGCGTACGCCGGAACTCCCACATCGCGGCGAAGAGCTTGTCCGGATTCGACGGGTCCATGACGAGGTCCGCGATGCCGGTACGCTCGTTCTGCCACAGCACGCGATCCCAGGTGCGCCCACCGTCACGTGTACGGTACAGCCCACGCTCCTGACCGTCGGACCACGCCGGCCCCATCACCCCCACGTACACGATGTCCGGGTCGGTCGGGTGCGTCAGGATCCGGTGGATGCGCTCCGAGCGCACTAGACCCATCCTCCGCCAGGAGTGACCGCCATCGATTGACTTGAAGAGGCCGCGACCGACCCCGGCGCTGTTGCGGGGATTGCCCTCGCCCGTCCCGACCCATACCACGTCGGGATTGGGCTGGAACACGGCGATTGCGCCGATGCCGAGCACATCTTGCTCGTCGAAGACCGGGTCCCACTCGATCCCGCCATCGTCGGACTTGAAGAGTCCACCGGTCGACGAGCCTACGTAAATGATGTTGGGGTCGCTGAGCACGACCTCCACGTCCGCGACGCGACCACTCATACCGGCGGGCCCGATCTCTCGGGCGCTCATGGCGGCGAACGGATCGAACGAGTCTTGCGCGCCCAACGGGAGCGCAGTCATGGCCAGGGCTACTAAGGCAAAGTTGCGGCCGGACTTCATGAAATGACTCCTGCGTATCTCGAAGCGGCCGACCCACGCGGGCCGGCAGCCCCAGATTAGGTGGGCACTCGCCGGCAGGCTACCCGTCCGCGGCGTTCCGTTCCCATCAGTTTCCTACCAGGCGAGGCGACGGGAACACCTCGAGAGTCGCGGCGAGTACCTCGTCGCGAAAGCGGGCGACCGGTCCGAGCAGAAAGACGTTCATCTCGGACTCGAGGGCGTCGACCAGCTCGCTGAGCCGGCCGAGCTCGAGTCGTTGTGCCTCGGTCGGAGCGTCGTAGGAGCTGGAGAGTCCCGAGACCTCGCGCCGGTACGCTCTCGCGGGTTCGAGATCGGCGGCGTCGGCTAGGCCCGCCAGCAGCTCGTCGGCCGACTCCCGGAGGATGGTCGCGTCTTCAACACTGACCTCCGAGAGTCGATCTCGCACGCGTTGAGCCCCCACGCGCACCTCGGCCGCGGCGCGTTCCACTAGCGCGAGGCGCTGGCTGAGACGCGCGCCCGCCAGGATCGCGGTGCGGCGCCGCTCCCTCTCGGACATCTCGATATCGACACGGGGGTCCGGCAGTACGCTCAAGGGGCGGCTCGACTCGACTCCGCTCGCCCTGACCGTGACGGTGTAGTCCCCCGGCAAGACCTGAGGGGCGTCGAGGCCAAAGAGCCCGCCGTCCCAGAATTCACCAGAATCGAGGCCTCGCATGTCCATGCGCAGGTCCCAGGAGATACGGTTCAGGCCCAGCGCGCCTGGACCGGTAATCGTCTTCTGAGTCTCCCCGCCCAGCGCGCTGACCGTGATCTGCACGCTGTCGTCCTGGGCGGCGCTGAGCCAGTACGTGAGAAGCGCTCCCTCAGGCCGGCTTTCGCCCTGGAACATGGCGTCGCCCGCGAAGTGGTAGCCATCCACCGCCGCGGTATAGTGCACATACGCGGCGGGTGTCTCGAACAGATGCACCGACTCCTGCATCACGAATGGGTCCTGCGCGATCGCGCGTAGCGGCCGGATGTCGTCGAGAATCCAGATCGCGCGCCCGTGCGTACCGATCACGAGGTCGTGATCGCGTGGATGAATGGTCAGTGAACGCACCGGCACGGTTGGCAGGCCGTGAGTCCACTTGAACCAGCGCTCTCCACGATCCACGGAGACGAAGAGACCGAACTCGCCACCGGCGAAGAGCAAGTTCGGCGTCACCGGATCTTCTTCGACCGTATGCAGGAATCCATCGATGCCTCGGTCCCGCCCGTCCACGCCTTTATGGCGCCCGATGTTGTCCCAGTCGTCGCCGTAGTCTTCGGTGCGATACAAGTAGGGGTCCCAGTTGCCGCGTCGGTGATCGTCGAAGACGACGTAGGCGGTCGCGCCCGAGTGCTTCGAGGGCTCGATGTGTGGGATCCAGGTGTCGTCCGGAACCCCGCCGATCTCACCAGTCAGGTCTACCCAAGTTCCGCCGGCCGCACGGGAGAGGTGCACCTTGCCGTCGTCGCTGCCCGTCCAGATCAGGTCCTCTTCGACCGGACTCGGCGCGATGGTGATCAACGACGTGTGGTTCTCGGCCCCAGAGTCGTCGATCGTGAGACCACCGCTTTCCGACTGCCTTTGCTTGGTGGAGTCGTTGGTCGTGAGGTCCGGGCTGACTACTTGCCAACTGTTTCCGCGATTCTCGCTCTTGTGCACGAACTGGCTACCGAAGTACACCGTCCCGGTCGCAAATGGGTCGAAGGCGAGCGGCGCGTTCCAGTTGAAACGGAGCGCGGTACCGTCCGGCGCCCAGGGACGAATGTACTTGCGTTCCCCCGTGCGCAGGTCGAAGCGCACGAGGCGCCCCCCCTGCGACATCCCGTATCCGAGATTCGAATCGCCGGGGTCGATGACGCTATTGAAGCCATCGCCGAACGCTACTTCGCGCCAGGCGTAGTTTCGGATGCCTCCCACCTGCCACACGTCTGACGGTCCGCGCCAGGACCCATTGTCCTGCATGCCTCCGTACACATTGAAGGGCACCGCGTCGTCGACGCTGATGTGGTAGAACTGGCCCACCGGCAGGTTGTCGAATACGCGCCACGTCTTTGCTTTATCGAGCGACTCCCAGACGCCTCCGTCGGTGCCGAGCAACAAGTGCCGGGGGTCGTTCGGATCGATCCACATCGCGTGAAGGTCGGGGTGTACATCGCCCTCGGACTGCGAAAAGCTGCGACCCCCGTCCTCCGAGGTCGAAAGGCGACCGCTCAGGTTGTAGACGCGCAGCTCGTTTTGGGGGTCGACGAAGATGTCCGCGTAGTAGAAGGGGCGGCTGGCGACTTCCGCGGAGTCGTTGACGGTCACCCAGCTCCGGCCTCCGTCGTCCGACCTCAGTAGCGCGCTCTGCTCGGCCTCGACGAGCGCGTAGACAATGCTGGGCTCGCTGGCCGAGATCGCGAGGCCGATGCGCCCCAACTCGCCGGGGGGCAGGCCGTCATCCTCCGTGTACCGAGACCAAGTGTCCCCGCCGTCGTGGCTCACGTACAAGCCCGAGCCAGGTCCGCCCGACGTGAAGAACCACGGCTCACGCCGGAACTCCCACATCGCCGCGAACAGCTTCATCGGATTCGAGGCATCTATGATCAGGTCAGCAACGCCAGTGCGCTCGTCCACCCACAGCACCTGGAGCCAATTCCGTCCCCCGTCCACGGTCTTGTAGACGCCCCGCTCCTCGCCATCGCTCCACGCACGGCCCATGACCCCGATCCACGCGACGTCCGAGTTTGTCGGGTGAAGCACGATGCGGTGAATGCGTTCCGAGCGCTCGAAGCCGAGCAGCTGCCAGCTCTCACCGCCGTCCATCGTCTTGTAGAGTCCCGCTCCCACTCCTGCGCTATTGCGGGGATTGCCTTCACCGGTGCCAACCCAAACTACCTCAGGCGCGTTCTGGTCGATCGCCACAGCGCCGATGCTGCTGACGCGCTGCTCGTCGAACACGGGTGTCCAGGTCGTGCCACCGTTCATGGACTTCCACACACCTCCGGTCGCGGCCCCTACCCAGAGCACGTTGGGGTCGGAGACCAGGCCGTCGATTGCGGCGATGCGACCGCTCATTCCGGCGGGACCGATGCTGCGGGCGGTCATGGCGGAGAAGAGGGACGGGTCGAGCTCCTGCGCCGCCGATGGGAGCGGGATCAAGGCAGCGATGCAGAGTGCTAGAAAGCGAGAGTGCCGCATAGGAGCGCTCGGACGGGGGATCTGGGGCTTCATTTCGGTACCAAGCGAGTCGGCGTTCATTTCCGACTCCGCCCTACGTCGGCCGATTCCCGCTGCCAGTCGACGACGACCTGGATACTCTGCGAGGCGACACCAGGGTTCTGAGTCCTGATGAGAAACCGCTGCCCATCTGACGTGACGTCGTAGAATTGGTTGAGTACGTCGACCTCCGGCACGACGAATAGAAAGTCTGCTTGGCCGAAGCGGAGCGGTTCGACACGGGTGACCGGTGCGGACATGAGTGAGGCGGCCTTCCAGAAAAAGAGCTCTGTGCCGACGCCTTCCCAGCGGGGCGACATGCCACCACAGAGCGATACCTGCTGCGGGATTCCAGCTTCGGGGAACGACACCACGTAGATTTCCTTGTCCGCTTCGTACGCCACGTGCGATCCGTCGGGGGAGAGGCGAGCATCCGACTCATAGGCCTCGGTTGTCGCGATCGGCAGGGGCCCTCCCTCGCCGGTCGTATCCATCGCGAAGAGGTCCCGGCCATGCTGCGCCGCCGAGTCGGAGTGGGCGAAGAATAGGACTTCGCTTTGCGCGTGGCGAGAGAGCTCGACCCGGACGAGAGCCTCATCGATCGCGAAGAACTCGAGCTCGGATGTCGGCTGCACGATATTGGCAAGCTCGGTGTTGCGGATGGGATTCTGAACAAGACGGACGAGCTCGAGCCCCACGAACGAGAGGCGGTGGAGCGGCACCCAAGCATTGGGCGGCCCTACTACGACCGCTCTTGGACAACGAAGTCGCGCTGGCGGTGGTCGGTTGGCACCACGAGCGCTGGGATGGCAAGGGGTACCCCGATGGACTGGCCGGCGCCGCCATCCCGTTGGCGCCGCGGATAGTGGCGGTATGCGATGCGCTGGACGCGATGACCAGTGACCGTGCTCACCGCCCGGCACTTGGCTGGAACGACGCCATCGCTGAAATCTCGGACAACAGCGGCAGTTGGTACGATCCAGACGTCGTGACCGCCCTGTGCGTGTGCGAGGAGGATCTACACGCCATCTTCCTGAGATCCCACCACCAGACGGAGACAGCTTGACCGACCGCCTTCTGCGCACCGCCACGCGCACCCACTCGTTTTCCGAGTCGGTAATCCGGGAGATGACGCGGGTCGCACGGGAACACGATGCGATCAACCTCGCTCAAGGATTCCCGGACTTCCCTGCGCCTCAGCTGCTCAAGGACGCGGCATGTGCGGCGATCCAGGGCGACGTAAACCAGTACGCCATCACCTGGGGCACAGCCAACTTGCGCAACGCGCTCTCGGAGAAATACGCCGCGATGTACGACCTCGAGTTCGACCCCGAGCGCGAGATCACGGTGACCTGCGGCGCGACCGAAGCGATGGCCGCAGTCATGCTGGCGACCATCGATCCCGGCGAGGAGGTCATCGTCTTCGAGCCGTTCTACGAGAACTACGGTCCCGACGCCGTGCTGTCGCAGGCGAGTCCGGTGTTTCTTCCTCTGGAGGCGCCCGACTACCGGGTGGAGCGCGATCGACTCGAGGCCGTTGTTACGCCGAAGACTCGTGCCATCGTCGTGAATACGCCCAACAACCCGACCGGGCGCGTGTTCGACCGCGATGAGCTCCAGGCGATCGCGGATATCTGCCGGGAGTACGACATCCTCGCGATCACCGATGAGATCTACGAGCACATCTACTACGAGAGCGAGCATCTCGTACTCGCCGGCTTCGAGGGGATGCGCGACCGCACGATCACCGTCAGTGGCCTGTCCAAGACGTTCAGCGTCACCGGATGGCGCGTGGGAACCATCATGGCTCCGCCACATCTCACCGACGCGATCCGGAAGGTGCACGACTTCCTCACCGTCGGAGCTCCTGCCCCACTGCAGGAGGCCTGTGCGGTCGGTCTTCGTGAGCTCGGTCAGGACTACTACACACAAATGGTCGAGCGCTACAAGGAGCGGCGCGGGGTCCTGTTATCGGCGCTGCAAGCAGCGGGATTCGGATGCACGACGCCGCAGGGCGCCTATTACGTGCTGGCGGACTTCAGCGGGATGTCCGACGAGGACGACACGACGTTCGCGAAGCGCTTGACGAGCGAGGGCGGTGTCGCGCCCGTCCCCGGCTCAAGCTTCTACAGCACTCCCGAGGGGGGACGCTCGGTGGTGCGTTTCGTCTTCTGCAAGCGCCTCGAAACGTTGCACGCAGCGGCGGAACGGCTGAGAGCCTTTTCCGTCTCTGGCTGAGCCCTAGGAAGGCTCGCCGTTCTCACTGGTAGTGTCACCGCCGTTATCTTTGGCTGCCGCGCCGCCACGCCGATCGAAACCGAGGGCCGATTGACGAAAAGCTCGATCAGGCGGCGTATGATGTTGTCGAGAACCGGTTCGTGCGAGGGATGCCCCGCTGGGTACATGGCGTAGCGATGCACCCCGATCGATAACTCGATGAGGAATTCGGACAACTCCCTCGACAGGGAGGCCTGCTGAGCGGCTTGTTCCGGTTCGTCTTGGGTCAACAGCGCCGGTCGCGGTTTAAGATGAGGCCTCGGGAACATACATTTCAGCCCGGCTTCCCGCGACGCGTGCCCGCTCCGCTTTGATCGAAGACACCCATCCCCCCGAATTTGACGGCCTCATTCGGACCGCTGCTCGGGTCACTCTTTTTGGGTTCGAGTCGACCGAGGCGTTTGCGTCCATCCAACCACGGGGCCGGCGATGGCGCGTCGGCGGCGCCGCCAGAACCATGGGGATCTTCCTGGTAATCGCGCCGATGATGGCGATCGTCCCACCCCACGCCCCCTGGTTGATCGGAGCGCTGACAGCCGGAATCATCCTCACGCGACGCCGGCTGATCGAACGATTCACGCTGATCTCACTAGAGGGCACCTGCCCCAAGTGTGACGCCACCATCGATGTGAAGCGTACCCGGCTTCGAATACCGCACCCGCTCACGTGTCAGTCGTGTCATCATCAGGCCTCCTTGAAGGTTCCTGCAGAGACCCTGGCCGCGGGCCTAGCAGACTAGCGGCCACCTACTACGGGCTGCCCAGCCGACTATTCGGGCGCCTCCCGCAGCACCGGTAGCGGAGGCCTCGTCAGCAGGCTGCGGCTGCCCAGCAGGCCAACGAGGACCGTGAGCGCGGCGACGGTTGCCCAGATCGCGGTGAGCGGCACCACCCGGGGGGCGTAGGCGAGCTCGAATACGTTCGGCACGACGACAGCGCCAGCGCCGACCGCCAGGAGCAGGCCGCTCGCGCTCGCCAGTGTGCCGAGCGCCAGATACTCCGCGAATAGCACGGTCAGCACTTGTCTACGGCTAGCGCCGAGAATCTTGAGCAACGCGCCCTCACGTAGGCGGTGAACGCGCGACGCGGCGAGCGAGCTTATCAGCACCAGCACACCTGCGAGGGCGCTGAACGCGCCTAAGAACCCAACCGCCTGACGGACCCGAGAGAGAACGGTGTCGATCGCCTCCTGGACACGTGAGAAGTCGAGCGCGGCCACGTTCGGGAACGCCCTGACGAGATCTCGTTGCACCTCAGCCCGAGCACCCGAGTCCTCTAGGCGCGCCACGATCATGATGGTCTGGGGCCCGTCCTCGAGTCCACCCGGCTCCAGAATAGCGTAGAAGTTAGGTTCCATGCGATTCCAATCCACCCGCCGGAGGTTCGTGAGCACGGACGGGACACGGAATCCAGAAATATCCCACGTGATGGTATCGCCGAGAGACACTTTGAGGCTGCGCGCGACCTCCAACTCGAGGGAGAGCCGGGTGAGCCCCCCGGCGTCCACCTCCTGACCGTCCTCCTCCCCTGGCGTCCCGTCCCACCAGCGACCGTGCACCAACGTCTCCGCGCGCCCGAGCCTTGCACGGTAGCTGTTGCGGTACTCCCGTCTCAGGGCCCAGGCGTCGGGTCGCCGCTCTCGCACGGTATCGGCGCGCAACTCTTCGGGCGTACGTCCGTTGATCGCCACGATCTTGGATGGGACGAGCGGCGCCACTTCTGCGTTGCTGCGCACTGGTTCAGGCAGCAGGTCGAGCACCCCCTCGATCTGATCCGTCTGCACGTCGAAGAACAGGAGGTTCGGTTGCCCCTCGCCGAATGATAGCGTGAGGTCCTTACGAATATTGCCCTCCACCTCGACGACGGTGCCGATCACGAACGCCCCGAATCCCAACGCCAGCGTGACCGACACGGTTTGGTTCTGAGGACGAAACAGGTTCGATACGCCCTGTCGGATGGGGTACGAGGCGCCGCGCGGAAAGAACCGTCGAGTCAAGCGAGTGAGTGACCAACCCACGAGGGTCAGCACAGCAACCGCGACCGAGAGCGCGCCGGCGAAGCCGAGGCCGAGCTCCGGCTCGGGAGCCTCGATGATGCACAGGACCAAAACGCTTGCCGCGAGCAACGCGTAGGCGCCGATCGTGAGCGAGTCCGCGCGGCGCCGCGGGGGCTCGAAGTCCTGACGCAGAGCCTGTAGTGGCGGCACGTCCTTCACACTGAGCAGCGGGATCAACGCGAAGATCACTGCTACCCACACGCCGATCCCCAGACCGGTGAGCGCGGAGCCCATGGAGAAGTGCGTGTCGACCGCGACCGGTAGAACCTCCTTCAGGACGAAGGGGAGGGTCTCCTGCACTAGGACCCCGAGCGTCACGCCCGCCAGCGATCCCAGTAGTCCCATGGCCCCAGCCTGGATCATGTAGGCGAGGAACGCCGTCCACTGACTCGCGCCCATACATCGTAGCACCGCCACTCCAGGTCGCTTCTCGTTCACGTAGACATGGATCGAGCTCGCGACTCCGATCCCGCCCAACAGGAGCGCCCCCAGCCCCACCAGTGCCAAAAAGCGCCCGAGGAATCGGACCCCGTTGGAGAGGTCTTGCGCCTGTTGTCGCGCAGTCGTGTAGCGCACCCGTGTTGCTGAGAACACTTGTGAGTATCGGTCCCGGAGTGCACCGCGGTCGTCTCGATCCGGCATGCGGAGGAAAACCTCGTAGCGCGCCAGAGAGCCGGCACCCAGCAATTCCGCACGTGTCATGGCTTCCTGCGAGAGGTACACCTTGGGACCGATCGCGAAATCGAACCCGAGGTCAGTGGGCAGGTCCGAGACAGTCGCCGCGATGACGAGCCGTACGCCCCCCACCACGAGGGTGTCACCGACCTCGGTGTCGAGCTGCGTGAGAGCAGCCGGATCGACCAGAACCTCGCCGGGGCCGATGCCCCCGGTCCAATGCCCGGCCGGCTCGGTCGAGACGGTGCCGTAAAAGGGGTAGCTCCCATCCACCGCACGCACCTGCATGAGGCGGACAGCGCCCGAGACCGGCGCAAGCACCATGGACCCAGCGGTCGTCACTCGTGCCATCTCGACGCCCGCTCGGCTCAGCGAATCCAGAATGGTGCTGATGGAGTCCGGAAGCTCTCGGGACGCCCTGAGGCGCGCGTTGGCCCCCATGAGCACGTCCGCCTCCTCCTGAATCGAGCGTGCGACGTCGTCCCGGAACGAGTGGATGGAGACCAGCGCTGCTACGCCCAGCGTGATCGATGCCATGTAGACACCCACACGGCGGAGGCTGTGCCGGCTCTCACGCATCGCGAAACGCACGGCGAAACCGAGCCGTAGCTTGTTTCTCAAGCTGGCTGCCCAGCCCGATCGGAAACGATCCGACCTCCGGCGAGCGACACGATTCGGTGTGCGCGCGCCGCGAGCGAGAGGTCGTGCGTCACCATGACGAGCGTCGTGCGCGCATCGCGATTCAACTCTTCGAGCATCTCGACGATGCCTTCGCCCGTCTCCTGGTCGAGATTCCCTGTCGGCTCGTCCGCGAACAGGATCTTCGGGCGATTGGCGAAGGCTCGCGCCAAGGCTACTCTTTGCTGTTCTCCGCCGGAGAGCTGAGCCGGAAAGTGGTCGAGCCGGTCACCTAGGCCCACGCGCTCCAGGAGGGCCGTAGCCTCGCCTGTGAGCCCCTTGGCGGTGCCTCGGAGCTCCAGCGGCACCAAGACGTTCTCGAGCGCGGTCAGCGTCGGAAGCAGGTAAAACGTTTGAAATACGAACCCGACCCGCTGGAGACGAAACTCGGCTCGACCGTCTTCGGTGAGCGCGAAAATGTCTTCGCCGTCGAGGTAGACGCGGCCACGCGTCGGCTCGTCGAGTCCGGCCAGAAGGCCCAGAAGGGTCGTCTTGCCGCTACCCGAGGGACCGACGACGGCTACGAAAGACTCGGCCTCGACTTCGAGATCGATGGAGGTCAGCACCGGCAAGGGCCGCCCTCCGCTCATGTAGGTTTTTTCGAGGCCCTGGGCCACGATCATCATATGCGACGCTTCCTCTTCATCATCTCGATGCTGGCGTGTGCCACGTGTGCGCAGCCCGAAGACCCGGCTTCCGCGGCCCCGGATGTCGGGGGAGCCGTCTCTCTGCCGGCACCGGAAGAGGCGTCGCCCGCAGACGAGCGACCACCCGTCGTCTTTCTCGGCACGAGCCTCACAGCCGGACTCGGTCTACTCAGCGACGACGATAGCTACGTCGCCCGCCTTGCGGAACTGGCCGATTCGGCAGGCTTGCCGTTCCGGGCGGTGAACGCCAGCGTTTCCGGAGAGACGAGCGCGGGCGGCCTGCGCCGGCTGGATTGGGTGTTGCGCCAACCGCTCGCAGTGCTCGTTCTGGAGCTCGGCGCCAACGACGGCCTTCGCGGTCATGATCCTGACATGCTCGAAGACAACCTGCGAACGATCATCGACCGTACGCGAGCGCGGCACCCCGGCTCACGCGTGGTGATCGCCGGCATGCAGGCACCAACGAATCTCGGGAAGGCATACACCGATAGATTCCGGGCCATCTTTCCGACCGTGGCCGAGGCCACCGGTTCGGCACTCATCCCTTTTCTGCTCGAGGGCGTCGCTGGAGTCCCCGAGCTCAACCAGGACGATCGAATCCATCCCACTGCTGAGGGCCACGAGCTCGTGGCACGGAATGTCTGGGCTGTGCTCGAGGGCGTCTTGCAGGAGCTGGAAAGCCGATGAGCGACAGCCCCTTCAGCTTCGGCACTAAGATCCTCGGAACCGGCGCGCTGATCCTCTTCTCGCTGCTCGGGCTCGGAGTCGTGCTCCCGGCCACCTGGGAGGCTGAGGCGACCATACTGCTGCCGACAACAGCCGACGCCGCTTTTCCCTACCTCGACTCTCCGAAGGGTTGGCTTGCCTGGACGCCGTGGCCGGACAGCAGCACGCTCTCGGGGCCCGCGAGAGGCGCAGGGGCGACGATGAGCTGGGATGATCCGGAATTCGGAAGCGGGGTCTTTACGATCGTACAAGCCGACGCCCCTAGGCACGTGACCTACAGAGTCGAGGTCAACGACGGCAGGATGTGGACCGACGGCACGCTGGAATTGAATCCAGAGGGCGCGGGAACGCGTGTGCGCTGGCGCGAAGAAGGCGACCTGGGCCGCAATCCCCTCATGGGCTACTGGACGCTCTCCATGGATGGTGCGCAGAGCGACGAACTGCAGAAGAGCCTGGATCGCCTGGCGCTACTGCTCGTCGACTCCGCCGGATCAGTTGCTGCCGATTCGAGCGCGGCTGTCGAGTCGACCGCGGTGCCCGACTCTACTGATTACGAGCCCAGTTGATGAGGTCCCGATTCGTCTCCGTCTTCTTCATGGCACCCAGCAACTCCATCATTCCGTCCGCGGGGCCAGCTCCGCCGAGCTGACGGCGCATGGCGTGTGACAGCCAGAGCGCGTCCTCGTCGAGCAACAGCTCCTCCTTCCGCGTGGCGGAAAGCGGCAGGTCGATCGCCGGGTAGATTCGGCGGTCAGCCAGCTCCCGCGACAGAACCAGTTCGCTGTTTCCGGTACCCTTGAATTCCTCGAAAATGACCTGGTCCATACGAGACCCGGTGTCCACGAGCGCCGTCGCGATGATCGTCAGCGATCCGCCGCCCTGAGTGTCCGAAATCTTGCGGGCGCTGCCCAGGAAGCGCTTGGGCCTCTCGAGCGAGTTGGCGTCCAGTCCACCGGACATGGTGCGTCCGCTACCGCCCTTGATGGTGTTGTGTGCGCGAGCCAAACGTGTGATCGAGTCGAGAATGATGACGACGTCCTCAGCTTGTTCCACGCGACGACGCGCACGCTCCAGCGTGATCTCGGCTACCTGCACATGCCGCTCCGCCGGCTGGTCGAACGTGGAAGCGACCACTTCCCCAAATCCGCACTGCTCCATCTCGGTGACTTCCTCGGGGCGTTCGTCCACCAAGAGGATGATCAGATGGCATTCGGGATTGTTTGCAACGATGCCTTGGGCCACGGCCTGGAGAATGGTGGTCTTTCCGGCCTTGGCCGGCGCCACGATCATCGCGCGCTGTCCCTTGCCAAGCGGACAGATGAGATCGATGACCCGGTTGGTATAGTCTGGCTGACCGAGCATCGTTCGCCCGCATTCGAGCACGAGCTGCTCAGTCGGGTGCGTAGCACTAAGCCGCTGGAACTCGGGGCGCGTAGCCATGTCCTCCGGCGGCCTGTCGTTGACGCGCTGCAGATGCGCGAGCGGCGGGCTCTTTCCGTTTCGAGCCTGCCCGACGATACCCACCAGCTCGTCTCCGGTACGAAGGCCGAACTTCTGGATCATGCGGGAGCCCACGTAGATGTCGTCGTTGCCGGGGGTATACCCGGACTCCCGACGCCGAACGAAGCCGGAGCCGCTACCCAGAACCTCGAGCAGGCCTAAAGGTCTCGACTCTGCTTCTAGTTCTGCAGGATCATCGGGGACTTGTGCGAGGAGTTCCTGTTCCGTCGGCTCGTGCTGTCGTTCCTGACCTGGCGAACGACGACGGCGACGGCCACGGCGGCGGCGCTTGTTGCGCTGCGGCTTGTTATGGTCTCCCTCGCCCTGTGGTTTCTCTGGCGATTCGGGCACGTCTCAACCCATGTTGCGGGGTTCAACATCCGATTCGAGACTACTGCTCACGGATGTCCTTGAAGTAACTCCGTATAAAACGGAGTCGTTGACTTGTCCTCTCCAGGCGGCCAGGGGGCCGCTCTGGCGCCGACGCAAAAGCATCGACCGGACTACAACAATCTTCCATCATCGACGCCTTGTAGCAAGGCGGTCGTGAAAATCACATACCCGGGAGGACTCGAATGACTGATACGTGCTCGAGCCGTCGAGGGTTTCTCAAGGCCCTCGCGATGGGCGCCGTGGGGGCTCCGATCCTAGGCCGCGCGCAAGCACTGGAGGCCGCGCTCACGTCGTCGCTGGATGGTCTCTCGTTTCGAGCCGACAGCGTATCAGCGGTGCGCAGGCTACGCGACCAGTACCTGCTCTCTCCCGACCTGATCTACTTGAACCACGCGTCGATCGGGACGGTGCCGCGCCCTGTGGTGGACGCGCACATCGGCTATCTCGAGCTCTGTGAGACGCACCCTTCGCTCTACGTGTGGGGCGATGTTTGGCGGGTGCTCGCGGAGGGAGTACGCGCCCAGGCTGCGGCACTTTTGAAGTGCGAGGCGGATGACCTCGCGATCACGCACAACACGACCGAGGGATTCAACGTTCTTGCGCACGGGCTCCCGCTGTCCGCCGGCGACGAGGTCCTCTTCAGCTCAATCAACCACGCGGGGGCCGCGGTCGCCTGGGACACTCTGGCTGAGCGTCGTGGCTTCACGGTGCGTCGCTTCCCCTTCCCGGTGGAGCGAGGCGCCGAGCTAACGCAAGAGGAGCTCGTCGCCCTGCACGTCCAGGCGGTGAGGCCCGAGACCCGGGTCCTGGTGATCCCACACGTAGACAACATGATCGGGCTTCGTCATCCCGTGCGTGAGATCGCCGCCGCCGTCCGCGACCGCGGCGTTGAGTACGTGTTCGTCGACGGCGCCCAGTCGGTTGGCATGATCCCTGTGGATATCGGTTCGGCCGGCGTGGACGCTTATGCCATGAGCCCACACAAGTGGGTGCAGTCCCCGAAGGGGCTCGGCCTGCTCTACGTCTCGGAGGCGCTGAGAAGCCAGCTCCCCCGAATGTGGCACAAGACGGCAGAGTCGAGGATGGACGGCACCGCCCGCGACTACGAGGACTACTCGACGCGGGCGTGGCCCGCGGTGGTGGCCTTGGGAGATGCACTGGCGTTCCAAGCCGCACTGGGGGCCGCTGAGAAGGACCGGCGATACCGCGCGCTCTGGCGCCGCGTGCGCGACCGCGTGGACTCTGAGGCGTCCCTTGCCTGGCGTTCCCCGGTTACCTGGTCGCTTTCGTCGGTGATCATGGCGGTCGAAGTCGTGGGGCGCCCGGCGCCCGAGCTGGGCCCTGAGTTGCTCGAAACCGAGGGGGCAGTCGTGCGATCTTTCGGTGGCGGACTCAACTCACTTAGGGTTTCACCGAATCTCATGACGAGCGAGGAGGAGCTCGATCGCTTCCTG
>Ga0209554_1000339_pt1 | contig 39174 bp, 40 predicted proteins | sample MarorgKNORR_S2LV_5_FD_188221 | JGI IMG/M metagenome (GOLD analysis project Ga0209554, IMG submission 188221) | Marine microbial communities from the Southern Atlantic Ocean, analyzing organic carbon cycling - Bottom_A/KNORR_S2/LV (SPAdes) (version 2) | ecosystem: Environmental > Aquatic > Marine... | reverse complement strand
TTCAGGCGTAACTCGTTGCGATCACTGGAGTTGGGAGGAGGGGAAGAAGATGGGAGCCATCGACTACGCATCGATTCAGTCCGATGCTCGTGAAGACCGTATGGACCGCATCGCACTGCTCTATGCCGAGATCACCGCCGCGACCCGAGCGTTCCTGGCAGCGCTCGCCGAATCGGACCGCCACCGTGACTGGTCTGACGAAGGCTTCGGCTCATGCGCCGAGTGGCTGAGTTGGCGCTGTGGAATCAGCAGGAACACGGCGAACGAGAAGGTGCGGGCCGCTCGGGCGCTCGAGTCGCTTCCGCTCATCTCGGAGGCCATGGCCCGGGGCGAGCTGTCGTTCAGCAAGGTGAGGGCGCTCACCCGAGTGGCCGCTCCGGAGAACGAGGCCGAGCTGCTCGCGTTCGCGCGCGCAGGCTTGACCGCCAACCTCGAGCGACTGGTCCGAGGGTGGAAGACGCTCAGCCGTGAGGCTGAGGTCGGCCGGGAGCACGCGCTCCACCAGACACGCAGCTTCTCGGTGTTTCCGGACGAGCAAGGGATGTATGTCGTGAAGGGTCGGCTCGACCCAGAAGTTGGGGCCGTGTTGATGCGCGCGATCGAGGCTGCGGGTGACGCGTTGTTCGCGGAGGAATGGAGGGGGCGGGGCCGGACGGGCCCTGACGAAGATCAGGTCGACCCCGCCCAGCGTCGGGCGGACGCAGTGGGTCTTCTCGCTGAGCGGGCGCTGGCGGCTGGCTTTGGGCAGCGCACGGAGGTCGGTTCCGAGACGGGCCCCGCGGCGGCGCCGGAGACCGAGGCCCCGATCAGCGGCTCCCGTGCCGAGCGCTACCAGGTCGTACTCCATGTCGAAGCTGCCACGCTGAAGGAGGCAGGCGAGCCCTGCATGTCAGAACTCGAAGATGGCACGCGAGTTTCAGCTGAAACTGCTCGGAGGCTGAGTTGCGACGCGAGTCGAGTTGTAGCGCAGTGTAGCGAAGAGGGGGCCGTCCAGAGCCTTGGCCGAAGAACCCGCACCGTTCCACCGTCCACCCGCCGCGCGCTCGAGGCCCGCGACCGCGGCTGCCGCTTCCCGGGCTGTGGACTCCGTTTCACAGACGCGCATCACGTAGAGCACTGGGCCGACGGGGGCGAGACATCGGTTCGGAATCTCGTGCTTCTGTGCCGGAGGCATCACCGGCGGGTCCACGAAGACGGCTGGAAGATCTGCATCGACAAGGTCGGCCAGGTCGTCTTCTTCACACCGACCGGGAAGGCGTTGGGTCAGGTGCCGAGCGTGGGTGAGGTGCCGATGGCGGGTCAGCCGCCGAGATTAGCTGAGGCGTCGATCGTAAATGAAGTCGCATCGGCCGCATCAGTCGCCTGCGGCGCCGCCGTGTCACCTGCCGAAGCTGGAGGGTCCTTTGCCGCCGTGAGAACGGGTACGAGCGAGGCCGAAGCGTCGCCTGCCGCACCTGCTGAACCCCTGATTCGCCGCAACCGCAGCAGGGGAGTCGAGCCCCACTCCTCTACCTGTTCGCCGCGCTGGAAGCGTGACGGTGACGTCCCGTGGTCCGTGGAGGCGGCGGCGTGGGAGGCGCTAGATCCGCAGGATGAGAACGACGACGCGGTGGCCTAGCGTCCGCGACGGTCACGTGGATGTCGCGTCAGCCCCTACCGGCTCCCCCGTAGATCGAGCGGATCGCCACTCAGGGCTGCGTCACTGTGCTGCTGTCCACGCGTAATAGTCGGGCTTTCGAGCGGCACAGCGCATTAGATTCTCCCCATGAACCTTGCTGACACTTCGTTCCTGATAACCGGGGGCGCCGGCTTCATCGGCTCTCACCTCGTTGAGCATCTCGTAGGGGAGGGTGCTTCGGTTCGCGTGATCGACGACTTCTCCACGGGGATGCGGAAGAACCTCGAGCCGTTCCTCGAGCACATCGATCTTCACGAAGCATCGATCACGGAAGCTGACGCATGCCGCGCGGCATGCGAGGGGATCGACTACGTGCTGCATCAGGCCGCGCTTCCTTCGGTGGCTCGATCCGTCGCCGATCCGACGGCGACGCATCACGTGAGTGCGAGCGGCACCTTGAACATGCTCGTGGCGGCCCACGAGGCCGGCGTGAAACGCCTCGTATATGCGGGCTCCTCGTCGGCGTACGGTGACACACCTACGCTGCCGAAGCGCGAGGACATGGCCTCGATGCCGCGTTCCCCTTATGCGGTCGCCAAACTTGCCGGTGAGCACTACGCGCAGGTGTTCCCCAGCCTGTTCGGCTTGGAGACGGTCGTGCTCCGGTACTTCAACGTGTTCGGTCCCAGGCAGGATCCGGCATCGGCCTACTCCGCCGTGATCCCGCTCTTCTTGACGGCCGCGCTTCAGGGCCGGGTGCCGACCATTCATGGTGATGGCGGCCAGACGCGTGACTTCACCTATGTCGAGAACGTCGTCGAGGCCAACCTGTTGGCGTGCTTCGCACCTCCCGAGGGAGTGAGCGGGGAGGTGTTCAACGTAGGATGCGGAGATCGCATCAGCGTGGCGGAGCTATGGGGGTCGATCCAAGACGCTTTGGGCATCGAGCTCGGTGTCGAGCACGGCCCCGCGCGCCCCGGCGACGTTCGTGATTCACTCGCCGATCTCGACAAGATCTCTGCGCGGCTTGGGTATGAGGTGCGAGTCCCGCTTCAGGAGGGTCTCCGGAGAACTGCAGCCTGGGTCGAATCCGCCCTGGAGCCGACCGAAGCCTGATGAGGTTGGATGAGGCAGGGCTGAGTCAGTGGGGTAGGCGCATCGGCGAGACTCTTCGGCCGCCGGCGTTCCTCGGCTTGCAGGGCCCTCTCGGCGCCGGAAAGTCGGTGCTTGCCCGCGCGATTGGTGACGGTGCCGGCGTAGGACCGTCCATGCCGTCGCCCTCCTACAACCTCGTGTTCAGATACCCGTCCGCGATCGGCCACGAGGTCCTCCACCTCGACCTGTATCGCATCGAATCGTCCGACGAGCTCTGGGAGCTCGGGTGGGATACGCTGGGCATGGATCACGAGATCGTCCTGGTCGAGTGGCCAGAACGGGCCGGTGACATGATGCCCGGCGACCATTGGCTCATCCAGTTGGACCTCGTACCAGGGAGTCCGGCGCTGAGGGATGTGTCTGTGCACCGAATCGGGACCGCTTCGGATTTGGCTCCCTTCCCGGTGACGGCAGCAGGCGCTTGATGTTCGGCAGAGGATGAACAACGGCGGGACCGAATCGCATCGGAGCCAGTCTTCTGAGGCGCCTGCAAGGCAGGGCCCGTTCTTAGCCTTCGACACCTCGTCATCGACTGGGTCGGTCGCGGTCGGCGCGGCAGGGGCCGTCCTCGCCGAAGCGACGCTCGAGCAGCAGGGCCAGCACGCCTCGCGCCTCGTCCCCACGATAGACTTTGTGTTGCGCGAGGCCGGCATCGCGCTGGGTGACATCTCGGGAGTGGTGGTCGGTGAGGGTCCAGGCTCGTTCACCGGCGTCCGGGTGGCGGCCGCGACCGCCAAGGGCCTGGTGCATGGCGTCGGGTGCGCTCTCTGGGCCGTGTCGAGCCTGGTCGCGGCGGCGCTTTCGGTCGGGGGAACCGGCGTGAGGTACGTGCTCTTCGATGCTCGTGGGGGTCGTGTATACGGCGCCTGCTGTCGGGTCGGCGCCGCTGGCGTCGACGTAGTCCGTCCGCCCCACGCGGGATCCCTGGAGGATGTCTTGGCGGGCGAGTTGCCGCGCGACGTCCTGTTCGTGGGGGATGGATCGGATGCCCATCGCGACGTGCTCGCGGGCGCGGGCCTCGCGGTGGCCGAGCCCCCGCCCGTGCACCCGTCTGCTCAGGGACTCCTGCGGTACATCTCATTGGTTCACTCCGCCCAGCCGATCGTCGACGTCGATCGGTGGGAGCCCCACTATGTGCGGGACTGGCAGAGCGGCCGGCAGGCAACGCCGAAGAAGGCATGAACCCGCCCGCTGAAAGCACGATTCGCCCCATGGTGGCGGAGGACATCGATGCTGTCCTGGCCATCGAAGCGCGCGTTTTCTCGACTCCGTGGCAGGCCGACACGTTCCTGAGCCTGATCGGCCGGCCGGGTGCCGAGATGTGGGTCATCGACGACGCGGATGGCCTGCTCATCGCCTACTCGGTGCTGTGGTGCATCTTCGACCAGGGCGAGCTGGCCAACATCGCCGTCGCTCCAGAACACAGGGGGCAGGGCATCGCCGTGCGGCTTCTGGAGCACCTCGTCGCGGTGGCGAAAGAAAGGGGTGTCACCTCGATCTACCTCGAGGTTCGAGCGTCGAATGATCGAGCGACGGAGTTGTATCTCGGCTTCGGATTTGAGGAGGTGGGGGTGAGGAAGGGCTACTACAACGATCCCAAGGAGGATGGGCGCGTGATGAGGCTCACCGTTTAGGTCCCATCCCGGCATCCTCGCGGCTCGGCTCCGCTGCCACACTCATGCATGACCCGATCACGCTCTGCCCGTGCAGCGTCCAGTGCGGAGCGCCCCCGGGAGCGGTTGAGGGCTGCCGGCGCCCGCGGGCTGACCTTATGCGAGCTGCTCGAGGCGCTGATCGGCAGCAGGCACGCCGGGGCATCCGCCGATCAGATCGCCCGCGCCGTCCACGTGGAGATGGGTGGCTCGCTGCGCCGCCTCGCCGCGATCGATGTCGCTTCGCTCGAAACAATCCCCGGGGTGGGGCGCGCCACGGCCGCCCGGATACTCGCGGCGCTCGAGTTGGGCCGCCGGGCCGCCAGCGAGGACGAGCACGACACCGATCAGGTGCGCGGTCCCGCGGATGTTTTCCGGCGGATGGGCCCCCGGCTACGCGATCTGCCGCAAGAGGAGTTCCACGCGCTTCTGCTCAACACCCGCCAGCGGGTGATCCGCGAGGTGCTCGTGACGCGCGGGATCCTCGACGCCTCGCTCATTCATCCGCGGGAGGTCTTCAGGCCGGCCGTCGCCGAAGGTGCCGCCGGCGTGATCCTCGTGCACAACCACCCGTCCGGAGACCCGACGCCCTCGCCCGAGGACCGTGCGGTCACCCGACAACTCGTCGAGGCGGGCAAGACGCTCGGCATCCCAGTGCTGGACCACGTGGTGGTGGGGCGCGGGAGGTGGCGCTCGGTGATGGGGGATGGGGCGCCGCAAGTAAACATTTGAAGTCTATTTGAAAAAACGCGTTGACCCGGCGAAGGGCCTGCGGGTATCTTCGGTGAGTGCTCGTCGGGCGAAAAGCCCCGTTCTTATTGCCGAAGGAGCCCATATGGTTCGCTCGGCCGCGGCGATTCTCGCCGTGCTGATTCTGCCAGGATTTGCTGCTGCCCAGCAGGCCTCGGGCTCGCACGCGGTTGTCGATGGTGACACCCTGTGGGACCTGGCCCAGGTGTACTATGGCGACCCGTTCGACTGGCGTCGCATCTGGGACGCCAATCGGGCTGCGATCGACGATCCGAACCTGATCCTGCCCGGTCAGACGCTTGTCATTCCCGGCACTGATCCCGCCAGTCCCACCCGTCCGAACGTGGGCGCCGATGCGCCGGCGTCGGAGGCGACGACCGCTGCCCCACCGGGCCCCGTCCGGACGATCTTCTATCAGGATACGACCGTGATGCGCGCGGGCGTGGTGCGAGCCGCGGACCTCGAGTACGTGGCGGTTCCTCTAGATCTAGTCTACTCAGCCCCTCGGCTGACAGGCTTCGAGGGTGACCCTGAGCACACTGGAGTCCTGGACGGGTCCGCCGGCCGGAACAGGCACGCGGTACTGCGTTCATACGAGCGCGTCCGTGTGAGCATGGACTCGCCGGTCCGCGTCGGTGATCTGCTTCAGATCTTCACCGTCGATCGCACCATCGAGAGTGTTGGCCGAGTGGTGATGCCAACCGGCATTATCTCGGTCTCGAGCGTCGTCGAGGGGGGAATCATCGGTGTCATCACGAAGTCGTTCGGTCGGATTACGCCGGGCCACTTCGTGGGACCGGTTCCGAGCTACGGCCTGTCCCGGGGCCAGTACGTGGAGGAGGTCGACTCAGACGGCGCCGCGATGGTCATGGGCTTCGCGATGCCCGCGATGCTTCACAATCTGGGCCACATCGCCTTTTTGGATGTCGGTTCGTCCGACGGCGTCGCCTTGGGTGACGAGTTCACGCTCTTCAACTCGATTGATCCGAGTGATCGCGAGGGGGGTCTACAGGTCGTGGGCGTGACCGAGAACATTGCGGCTGCGCGGATCCTGGACATGTCGGACACGGTGTTCGAACAGGGCGTGGTGGTGCGCCTAACCAAGAAGATGCGCTGAGTGAACATGCGAGCGGACACCGAGCCCTTGCGCCCCAACCGCAACCAAGGAGTCCCCGCCTTCCTCGTCGGCGGGGACTCTTTCGCGTCTGAGGGATTCCTGCAGCGCCCGATGCGGTGGGTGAATGGCTGACATGAAGCGTCGTGTGCTGGTGACGGGTGGGGCGGGCTTCATTGGTAGCCACGTGGCCGATGCGTACCTTGCGGCCGGCGATGACGTCTGGGTTCTCGACAACCTTTCGTCTGGGCGCCGCAGCAACGTGCCAGCGGCTGCCGAGTTCATCGAGCTGGACGTTCGCGACCAGGAGGTCAGGAACCTCTTCCGTAAGGTTCGCTTCGACCTGGTCAACCATCACGCGGCGCAAATAGATGTGCGCGTCTCCGTGGCTGACCCGAGCAAGGACGCGAGCATCAATCTTCATGGGCTCCTCAACCTTGCGGAGGCGGCCCTAGAAGTGGGAACGCGACGCTTCGTGTTCGTGAGCAGTGGTGGGGTGGTCTACGGTGAACCCGAGACGATCCCGACGCCCGAGACCGCCCCAAAATTTCCGCTGTCTCCGTACGGGGTGAGCAAGTACTCGGGCGAGCTGTACCTCAACTACTATCGGCACGTGCGCGGACTCGACTATGTGGCGTTGCGCTACTCGAACGTGTTCGGCCCTCGTCAGGATCCGCACGGTGAGGCAGGAGTCATCGCCATCTTCTGCGAGCGGCTGTTGATGGGTGAGCCGCTGACGATCTTCGGCGACGGCGAACAGACCCGTGACTACGTGTTCGTCCACGACGTGGTATCCGCGAACATGATGGTGTCCGGTGCCGACTTTGGTGACGCGCCCGCGATCGATGATCGGGCGTTCAATGTCGGGACCAGCGTCGGCACGAGCGTCAACCAGCTCGCATGCGCGCTTGAGGCGATCGCCGGTACCCAGCCGGAGCGCCGGCACGAGGCGGAGAGGCCGGGTGAGCTGCGACACAGCACGCTCATCGCCGATCGGTTGAGGACGTTGGGATGGACCCCTGGGTCCACGTTGGAACAAGGCTTGCGTGAGACATACACGTTCATTGGAAACCAGAGGGTGGGAACCCCCGAATGACCCTTCCGGCACTGCTGCTTCAGTCGCGTCCGCCGACGACCATCTTCGAGATGGTCATCGGCGCCACGCTGCCCACCAAGATCGTTCTATTGATCCTGGCCGCCGCCTCGATCCAAGGATGGTGGCTGATATTCCACAAGTGGCGCCAGTTCCGGGATGTCCGGGAACAGGGCGACCGCTTTCTCGAGCACATGGAGGGGGCGCAGAGGCTCGAGGACGCCTACAAGGGCATCCTGGCGCTTCCCGAGTCGCCGTACGGGCGGGTGTTTCGGCAGGGCGTCAACTTCTTCAGCGAGCTCCGGCCGGGCGCCCTGCGCGAGGGCGCGGCGCCTACCGCAGGCCTGTCGCTTACGCAGCTCGAGGCGCTGAGGCTCGTGCTGGAGAAGGAAGAGGCCGAAGAGCGCGATGAGCTCGCTCATGGCCTGGGGACGCTCGCCATCATCGGTTCCGTGTCGCCGCTCATGGGGCTGATGGGCACCGTAATCGGGATCATGAATGCGTTCCTCGGCATCACGTCGTCCGGGTCGAGTAACATCATGGCGGTCGCGCCCGGCGTGGCGGAGGCGCTCATCACGACCGTGGCGGGGCTGTCGGTGGCCATCCCCGCGGTGATCGCGTACAACCATTTCGTCGTGCAATTGAACCTGGTGAGTGGGGAGCTCGAGGGCTTCTCGAGCGAGTTCATCGGGACCCTCGCCAGGGAGGGTCGCGTCTAATGAGTCGCCGGCGGCGAAGGGGCGGCCGCGGCGACCTTCCGCTCAACTCGGAAATCAACGTCACGAGCCTCGTCGATATCGCTTTCACGCTGCTCGTCATCTTCATCATCACCGCGCCGATCCTGCAGGGTGGCATCGAGGTCAACATTCCGCGGGCCGACGTGCAGCCACTCACCGCGGAGAACGAGCCCTTCTATATCTCGATCCTTGCGGATGGCACCATCTTCATGGAGGAGACGGAGGTTACGCTCGAGGAGCTCGAGGCGAGCCTGCCTCAGCTTCTGGCGGTTGGGTCCGTGCAGCGCATCTACATTCGCGGCGATTCTCTCGCCTCCTGGGGGCCGGTGCTAAGAGTGATGGCGACATCCGTGGCCAGCGGCATCGATTGGGCTGTGGTCGGTGAGCCATACGCCCCCGGCCGGGACTAGACGACCGCCTTGAAGAGACCCGATCCGTTCGACCGGCGCAGCATGATGGCATCGATGGCGCTGCATCTGGCCCTGTTGGTGGTGGCGTGGGCGACCACGACGATCGAGCGCGAAGAGTTCGAGTTCATCAGCTACCAGATCGAGCTCGTGAGTCCGCCGGCCGCGGTGCAAGCCGAGGCGCAGCCCGCCACCGAACAGATGGTGGTAGAGCGACCAGACCCCACGCCGCCTGCGCTGGAGCCCGAGCCTGATCCGGTGCAGGAGGAGGTCCCGATCGAGTTGCCGGAGGAGCGGCCCCCGGATCCGGAGCCCGAAGCCCAGGCGCCGGTCGCGGAGCTCACGGAGCCTGATGAAGAGGCGACGCCGGCGTCGTCGCCCGACCCTCCACCCGAAGATGCAGAGGAGTCGGGTGAGGGGATCAACGTGCGGCTCGAAGGGGTCCGACGGGACTACCCGGCGTACTACAACACCATCATTCGGCAGATTTACAACTGCTTCCGCTGGCGGGACGGCGGCAGCTGGGAGGCGACCGTGTATTTCGTGATCGAGCGCGACGGCGGCGTGGCGGACATGCGTTTCGTGAGCCGGTCTGGCAACACCGCCTTCGACTTCGAGGCGCTCGGAGCGGTGGAGTGCGCGGGCAGCCGTTTCGGTGCGTTGCCCGATGACCTTCCGTACGACCAGCTTCCGGTTCAGTTCGACTTCCGGCCGAGCGGTGACTTCCAACTATTCATTCCAGCAGAGGCCCCTAGCAGAACGGGCCTGGCGAGCGAGCGATGACGGGCGAGAGAGAGATGGGGCGTTGGCCTATGGGTCTTTGGCTCGCGGTCGCGGGGAGCGCGTTGATCGCGCTTCCAGCGGCGGCCCAAGAGCGGGATTCGATACCGGGCGTGAGTCTTGGACTGGTCTATGAGAACCAGCCGCAGCCGGCGCTCGCGGTGCAGCCGTTCACGGGGCGTTTCGGCGGTGCGGGCCTCGCAGCGGACGTCGAGGCCATCATGGGGCGTGACCTCCGCAACTCGGACCGTTTCGAGGTGATGGACTCGCTGCCGGCTGGCCTGGTGGGCGACGTCGTCGACTACACGCTCTGGGACCGCCTCGGGGCGGTGTGGTTGATTACTGGGCAGGTCGAAGGCGCTGGCCAAGGCTACGTGTTGATCCTCGAGCTCCACGACGTGATCTACGGCCGGAGCGTCGAGCGTGGCCGTTTCCGTCTTCCGGATCCGGCCGATCCCGACTTCAGGATGTCGGTGCACCGCGCGTCGGATCAGGCCGTGTTGTGGGCGACCGGTGACGTGGGGATGGCGGCGAGCCGCATCGTCTTCACCATGACCGACGGCGACAACAACAAGGATCTCTACATCATCGACTCCGACGCTGAGAACCTGACGCGGCTCACGAACTACCGTGACATCACCCTCTCACCGGCGTGGTCACCCGATGGCCAGACCATGGCGTTCACGTCGTTCAAGTCCGGTCTGCCGCGGATCTATGAGCTGGACATCCATACGGGCGAGGAGCGAATGCTGCCGGAGGTGCGCGGTGGGGGAGACTACATCACTCCGTCCTACCACCCTGACGGGAAGACGCTGGCGTTCGCGGTGACAGGCAGCGCGCGCAGCGGGGTCTTCACATACAACGTTGAACGGGACTGCTGCCTGGCGTTCCTCTCCGGTGGACGTTGGTACGATCTGTCGCCGACCTATGCGCCCGACGGCAAGTGGATGGCGTTCCAAACGGATCGGTTCGGTAGCCCGGTCCCGCAGATCATGGTGATGCCGGCGCAAGGCGGCGATGCGGAGACGCTGTCCCCTTATGAGTACGGTGGGCGCGGTTACTACACGTCGCCTGACTGGTCTCCCGTGGGCGACCTCGTGGCCTTCCACGGCGCGATCCGGCGGGGCACGTATCACATCCTCGTGGCGGACATGAAAAACGATGGTCGCCGTCTCCGCCAACTCACCTGGGAGGGGAACAACGAGGACCCGAGCTGGGCTCCTGATGGGCGCCATCTGGTGTTCGTCGGTGAACGGCGCTGGGGTTTCGGACTCTTTGTGGTCGACGTCGCCACAGGGAGGCTCAGAGCGCTGCTGGCAGGTCGACGGGTCGGCGTGCCCGACTGGTCACCGGCGCTCGGCTCCGAGCGGTAGAGGGGTCGGTGTGAGCCAACGCCCGGCGTGCACCACTCCTACCGGCTTTGGGGCCATGCCGACGTTGCGCGAGAAGTCTTTAGGACCTATATGCCAGAGGGTCTTTTCCCGTACTAAAAGTGCGTTAGCTTCGTGGCGGCGCCTGGCCCCGGCCGGCGACGTCACGCTGTGCTCAACAGTTCGTTCAAGCCAGGAGCAGGGATGATCGTCCGTCGTTTCTTCGTTGCGGTTTTGGCCGCTACGCTCGTCGTGGGTTCTTGTGGTGGTGACCCACCCCCGCCGCCGGCACCGCCCGCGGTCATCGTCAACCAGGACTCGATCGACGCGGCCGCCAGTGCCCGTGCCGATGCGGAGCGCGAAGCTCGCGAGCAGGCGGCAGCAGATGCCGCCGAGCGCGCAGCCGCGGCCGCTGCGGAGCGTGCGCAAGCCGCCGCCCGCTCGACGCTCGAGGACATGGTCTTCTTCGACTACGACATGTCCGACATCAGCAATGATGCAGCCGCTGCCCTACGGCAGAAGGTCAACATCTTGCAGGCGAGCCCACAGGTGCAGTTGCGCATCGAGGGGCACGCGGACGATCGAGGGTCGACCGAGTACAACCTCGCTCTCGGCAATCGCCGAGCCTCAGCGATCAGGGAGTTCCTGACGGGCTTCGGCCTCTCGGAGAGCCGCTTCAGCATCGTTTCGTTCGGTGAGGAGCGGCCGCTCTCGAACGGCTCGGGCGAGGCCGCCTGGGCGCGTAATCGTCGTGGCGAGTTCGAGGTTACCGCGGGCGCCAACGCGATCAATCCAGGCAACTGACGGCATGGCCTTTGCAGGGCCCCTCCTCCGGGCACACCGGGGGAGGGGCCCATGTATATCATGACACGTATGAAGCGATCTGTGGCGGCCCGTCTGGTTCTGGCGGTGGCCGCCATTGTCATGCTCAGCGGCTGCGCGACGAAGAGCGACATTCGCGATCTTCAGACTCAGATGCTCGCCGAACTACGTGACCTCGCGGAGCGACAAGAGGCGTTGATCACGACGCTCGAATTGGAGTCGCGGAGCACGCAGGACACTTTGCGGACGCAGTCGAATCAGATCTTCGACTTCCGGGGGGAGATCACCCGCCAGATGCGTGAGATCAGTCGGAGTCTCACGACGATCGAGGCGCTGACCGGGGAAAACCAACGGGGCATCTCCGGCGTTCGTGATCAACTCGCGAACCTTCGGCGTTCGCAGGTAGCGCGGCCCCCGGCATCGACCGCGACCGACCCCGGAAACTCTCTGGTGGGCGGAAGCGGCGGGGACGCTGATCAACTATACGGCACCGCCGTGGATATGCTGAATCGGGGCTCCCTCGCGACCGCATCGATGGCCTTTAGGGACTTTCTGAGCGGTCATCCGAACCACGAGTTCGCCCCTGACGCCCATTTCAACCTCGCGGACATCCTGTATCAGCAGGAGAATCTCGAGGACGCTTTGGATGCCTTCGGTGAGATACGGTCACGCTTCCCCACCTCGGAGAAGGTTCCGGACGCGCTCTACCGCATCGCACAGATCCAGGTCGAGATGGACGACACCGACGACGCGATCGAGACCTTGGAGCGGATCGTGAATACGTATCCGGGCACGGTCATCGCCGATATGGCGTCGGATCTTCTCGCTGACATCGGTCAGTGACTCAGCCCTCTGTGCATGTCGCCCGGCCCATGGGACGTTTGCACCAGGTAGGCTGAGGCATGCGCTGCCCGGAGTGCGATGCCACGGAAAACCGCGTCGTAGACACGCGCGCCAGCCGAGGCGGACGGGCGGTGAGGCGACGTCGGGAGTGCACGGTGTGCGCGGCTCGGTTCACGACGTACGAGTACCTCGAAGAGCGCCCCATCCAGGTGCTCAAGCGTTCCGGCGCGGTCGAAGACTTCGACCGTGGCAAGCTTCTGCGGAGCGTGAAGGTCGCGTGTGCGAAACGGCCGATCTCCGCGTCGCAGATGGACACTCTGGTCGACGACATCGAGGACCGCCTCTCTCGGCAGGTCGGCGTCGAGGTCCCTAGCGTCCAACTGGGTGCGTGGGTCATGGAGCGGCTCAGTCCCTTGGACCGCGTCGCGTATGTACGATTCGCATCCGTTTATCGGAACTTCCAGGACGCCGGTGAGTTTCAGGAGTTCGTCGACGAAATGACGGCCGCTCAGGAGCGTGAAGAGCAACGCCGTAACCAGGTCGAGTTCCCCTTCTAGACTCCGGTCGAGGGGGAGTGAATCCGCCTCAACCACCAGCTTGTAGATGGCCCGTCCCCGATCTACGCGCGGCGAGATGCCCTTCCTCGATCATCTCGAGGAATTGCGGTGGCGCATTTTGTGGTCGGTAGTCTCCGTAACGGTCGGCGCCATCATCGGCTTTGCGCTCGTCTACTACTACGGCGTGCTCGAGTTGCTCATCCTGCCGGTCCGGGAGGCAGCGGATGACCCCAACCTCAAGCTGATCTACCTGTCGCCGGCCGACTCGTTCTTCATCACGCTGAAGCTGGCGATCTATATCGGCGTGTTGATGGCTCTCCCGGTCATCACGTACCACGTGTGGTCCTTCCTCTCGCCGGCACTGGAGAAGAGCGAAAAAAGGGCGATCATTCCGGCCCTCTATCTGGGCCTGCTCCTCTTCATTGCCGGGGCCTCGCTGGCGTACTTCATCGCGCTCCCCGTGACGCTCGAGTTCTTCGAGAAGTTCCAGACCGAGTCTCTTCAGGCGACGCTGGAAATCAACAAGACGCTCAACTTCATCGTCCGGATGATGCTCGCCTTCGGCGCGGTATTCGAGCTGCCGATCGTGATCATGTTGCTCAGCGTCATGGGCTTGGTCACCCCCGCCTTCCTCAGGACGAAGCGTCGACACGCGATCGTCGGTATCACGGTTCTCGCGAGCTTTATCACTCCCGGCGACATCATCGTTCTGACGATCATGATGATGATCCCGCTGATTTTCCTGTATGAGCTCAGCATCTTCCTGTCGGTTGGCATCTACAAGAGAAAGGCGCAGCGGGACAAGGAATGGGAGGAGAGTCTCTCAGCACCGGAAGACAGCGAAGAGGCAGAGTGAGGGCTAGGCGGTTCACGGGCAGAGCGCTGCTGATGGCCCTCGCCGTGCTCACGGTTGCTGCTCCGGCCGAAGCTCAGGAAGAGGTCGACTCCACACGCCTCCGCATCATGCAGCGGCTGGAGAGACTAGGTCGACCGCCGGGCTACGACAGCGTGCTCTACGTGCAGGACTCCGTGCGACTCGCGGAGGCTCAGGCCGGTCGCCGGCCCGGCGCTGTCGCCGGAGCCGACTCGGTCGCATCAGCCTTGCTTCAGATGGCGGGGTTCGCGCTCACCGAGTATCAGAGCGAGTCGGCAAACTTCGAGGCCGGCGATCGCATTCTGACGCTGATCGCTCCCGACGGGGGCCGGGCCAGCGTGATCCGAGAGGGCTCGAGGGTCGAGGCCGACAGCGTGATCCGCTACAGCGAGGTGACGGGGCGGATTCAGACGGTGGGCGAATCGACGTTCACTCCCGAGGTCGGGGAGCCGATCGAGGCGGCCAGCCTCATCTTCGACCTGGCTCAGCAGCGCGGCTCGGCGTTCGATGCGCACACCTCGTACAGCGAGGCTGGGGCCAACTGGATCATCGATGGCGACATGCCGTTTGCCGCGCCTGATTCGACGTTCATGTCGCACGCGCGCTTCACCTCGTGCGATCTAGAGGAGCCTCACTACCACTTCGAAACCGACGAGATCAAGATCATCGGTGGCCGGGTGCTCGTGGCCCGCCCCGTGCGCCTCTACTTCGCCGACGTTCAGGTCGCCTGGCTCCCATTCATCGCCCAGAGCCTTTCATCCGGGCGTGCGTCGGGTCTCCTGACCCCCCGCTTCAGCGTGAACGACATCGTGCGCACGTCAGGCGGGTATCGGCGCAGGGTCAGCAACATCGGCTTCTACTGGGCCATGAGCGACTACTCGGATGCTCTGATGGCCTTCGACTGGTTCAGTGAGAACTTCGTGAGCCTCACGAGCTCCGTGCGCTACAGCTTCAACCGCCAGTTCTTGGACGGCAGCCTGAACCTCCGGCGGTACTGGCGGAACGATGGATCGAGTGAGCTGGCGCTCGACACGCGGCACAGTTGGGAACTCGACGAGCGCACACGGTTCAGCGCGTCGGCGCGATATGCCTCGAGCAACGACTTCGTCCGGGAAAACTCGTTCAACCCGGCCGAGGTGACCCAGTCGATCGACTCGGAGGGCGGCATCAACCGGCGATTCGGCTGGGGCTCGATGTCGGCCGGCGCCAACCGCAAGCAATACCTGTCGGATGATCGGACCGAATGGACACTGCCTTCCGCGAACCTGTCGTTGTCGACCATCACGTTGTTCAGAAACCCCGGGAACGACGCCCGTTTCTACAACAACATGACCTGGTCGGGGAGCGCGAGTTTTTCCAGAAGGACGCTCGAGCGGATTCAGCCCGACACCTTCAGCTTCAGCTCTGCCAATACGGCGAACAGCACGGGTTCGATCCGCAGCAGCCTGAGCTTGGGCAACCTCTCGTTCGCTCAGTCCGTGGCGATCAGGGAATCTGGCACGCTTGGTGTGCCCGAGGCGCTCTTGCTCATGCCGAACACCGGCGAGCCGGGGACGCTCATCACGGGGGCGCCCGTCCGCGACATCAACAACGCCGAGCTGCGTTGGACGTCGTCACTCGACTACCAGCAGCAGCTGGTCGGGTCCACGACCATCACGCCCACCCTTTCCGTGTCGGGGAACCAGTTCAGGTCCGATACGTCTTCCGTGGCCGCGAACTTCGTATCGGCGCCATCGCGGGTCTCGTTCGGGGCCAACCTGAAGACAGACATCTACGGCCAGTATGGGGGAATCGGAAACTTCGAGGCCATTCGCCACAAGATCTCCCCGGCGCTTCAATACGCATGGAGTCCTTCCGCGCAGCCGACCGAGCTCCAACAGCAGGTATTCAATTCGCGGGCCTTGCAGCCGAGGAACACGATCTCGATCACGCTGAACCAGACGTGGGAGGCCAAGCGTAGGCCCGCCGAGGGTGACACGGTCGCGGTGGACTCCGCGGCGGTGGCGCCGGATTCCCTCACGGGGCCTGCGGGGCCTGCGAACCCGGACGACGCGCCAGCGAGGGCCCAAACGGGACAGATCGTCAGCCTGCTGGCGCTCAGGACAAGCGTGGTCAAATACGACTTCGTCGAAGCCGACTCGGTCGGAGCGTTCCTGGCGGGCTTCGAGACGACTCGGCTATCCAACCAGATATCGTCGGACTTCCTTCGAGGCCTATCGATTTCCGTCGATCATGATCTGTTCGAGGACAAGGACGTCGACGGCGAGTTGCAGCGCACCTTTGCCCCTCACCTGTCACAGGTGAATCTCGGCTTCGCGCTCGGATCCAACTCGTCGATCTTCCGCTGGCTGGGCTTCCTCGCTGGGGGTGGCTCCGCGGACGACGGCGCGTCGGATCCAGACTCCGAGCCAGATGTGGTCGATCCGTTCGAGGCGACCGGCGCGACCGACGAGTCATCCATCATCCCTCGGGGAGCGGGTCCTCCGCGAGCCGCGCAGCCGGCTCGACGGGGCTCCCTCGGCGGTTGGAATGCGAATCTGTCCTACTCGCTGCAGCGGCCGCGCGGAGACGGTGCGCTCACCAACCAGATGCTCACCGCCACCGTCACGATGCGACCCACCGAGTTCTGGGACCTCAGTTGGCGGACCGCCTACGACCTCGAGCGCGGCGGCTTTAACGACCACACCATCCGACTGTCGCGGGACTTGCACCGCTGGGAAGCGAACTTCGATTTCCTGAAAACCGCCACCGGAAACTGGACGTTCCGCTTCGAGGTGAGCCTCATCGACAACCGCGACCTGAAGTTCGACTACAAGCAGCGTAACCTCGACATCGGCCTTCCGCAAAGCCAGCGTCGGTAACCCCGCCGCACCGCCCGATCCAGCCCCTCGGGTGCTGGCACCCCACCGCACTCCGCTGTCCCACAGTGTCTTGGTCCGGCCGCCGCCGGTGTCCTCCATAGGGGACATACTCGGATCAATGTATGATGATAAGTCGGTGCAGGACAACCGGTTACGGTTTGGTATGGCCCGTGCTTTCAAGCTGAGTGACACTGTGACGGCGGATCCGGGTGAACCGGACCGCCCGCTTTGGAGGGGACGAGGATGAGACGCGTGGCGATAGGAACTCTATTGATGGCGGTGGCGCTCACAGCGTGCGACTCGGACTTCATCATAGGTGTCGATACGCCGGCTGCTCCCGAGGCGCTGGCGGCTTCCTACTATGGTGGTGTGGTCACGGTGAGCTGGGAACTCGGGTCGGGCTGGAACGGGGATCCGTTCCGGGTCTACTCTCGCCGGATCACGGACATCGACTACTTCCTCATCGCCGAGGTGACGAGCTGCGCGGCGAGCCTGTGCACGTATGAGGACGCCAACGTCGCGGCGGGGGAAACCTACGAGTACTACGTGGCGGCGGTTGACATGGTCAGCGGCGCGGAGACCCCGAGCGACTACTCGGTCGAGGTGTTCGTGCCCTTGGCAGTGGCCCCGCCGGCGCCGAATTCGATCCGGGTGATCGGCCTCGACGCAGCCAACTATCTGAGTTGGGGGGACGGCGCTCGATCAGCGGATGACTTCTCGTTCTACCGCGTCTATCAGGACGCAGGCGACGGGGTGGAGTTCTTGCTGGGCGAGACGGACTCGGAGGGCTTTCTCGATCTGCTCGCGCTGAACGGAGAGACGTATTGGTACTTCGTGACCTCCGTGGACTCCGACGGCCACGAGAGCGACGCGAGCCTGGTCGCCCACGGAACGCCTCGGCCCGACTTCCACGGGGAGTGGCTGTACGATCACTTCGATCAGCCTGGCCTGTCAGGATTCCGGTTCAGTGAGGACGAGAGCACCGACCCCGTCATGAGCGGAACGTCGTCGGACCGTCACTTTCGGCTCGAGGTCGATTCGCAGGGCTGGTGGCTCGTGCCCGGACCGCTCTCCTCGATCTACCCGGTCGGGTTCGAGACCACTTCGCTGAAGTGCCAGGTCGCGGCCGACGCGGGTTGCGTGGACATCGCGACCGCGCCCAACTCGGGGTACACCTCACAGGATATGCCTCTCGACCCACAGTTGAGTTATGTGCTGCGTGTGGTGGGCAACGACGGACAACTGCACTACGGGGTGATTCGGATTGACCTCTTGGGGTTCGATCAGAATGACTCGGCGCTCATGATCTTCGACTGGGCGTATCAGCTCCAAGCGGACAACCCTGATCTGGTTGGTTCAGTGGGTGGGTGATGGGCGGTCGGGCCGAGTCTTTTGCGGTGCTTCGGCGATTCGTTTCCGATTACGTTTGACGCATGATCCAAGTGCTGGAAGCGGTGCCGAACTTCTCGGAAGGTCGCGACCTGGAAGCGGTCGGCGCGCTTGTGGACGTGATCGCTGCCGAGGATGTGGACGTGCTGGACTGGTCTGCCGACCCGGACCATCACCGCTCGGTCGTGACTTACATCGGGCACCCCCGCTCGGTGAGTGCTGCGTCGATCGCCGCGGCCGCGTTTGCGCTGGAGCACTTCGACTTGCGCCGACACAGTGGCCTGCATCCGCGGATCGGAGCGTTGGACGTGATGCCTTTCGTACCCCTGGAGGGTCTCGAAATGCAGGATGCCGCGGCGGTCGCGCATGAAGTAGGACGGGCGATTGCGGCCATGGGCGTTCCGGTCTTCTTCTACGGCGCTGCGTCGAGCCCTCCGGGTCGCGCCCTTTCGGAGCTTCGGCGGGGCGGTTTTGAGGCGCTCCTGGGCGGATTCACCGAGGGCCGTGAACCCGACCTTCCGGCCTCTTCGACCTCGCCGCATCCCAAGGCTGGAGCGACCTGCGTGGGGGCGAGGAACATCCTTCTCGCTTGGAACGTTTTCGTAGACGGAATCACGCACGACGCCGCGAAGGCGATCGCGGCTCAAATCAGGGAGCGGGATGGCGGATTTTCCGGGGTCCGGGCGCTTGGCTTATACCTGGACGGACAGCGACGGGTTCAGATCTCCATGAATCTCGAAGACCCGGAGAGAACACCACCGATCGTCGTCTTCGAAGCCATCGAACGGGCGGTTTTAGCCCAGGGTGGGAGCATGCGGGAGATCGAAGTGATTGGCATGATGCCGGATCCCCTTGTGCATCCAGCGGTGGTGGACAGATTACACCTTCCAGACCCCAATCCCGCCCTCATTTTGTCCCGCCGTGTCGCTGAGCACGTGCAGAAGCGACTTGGCGCGGAACCGCTGACTCCGGACGATCCGATATGAGCATAGAGTCGCTCAAGGAACAGGCCCGCCGCCACGAACAAAAAGAGGAGTGGATCAATCTGGCTTCGATTCAAGCGCCGGTTCGCCAAGAGCTCAATGGCGTCTCGACCGCTCTGCGCCGGATCGTCCTGTCCGATTTCGATCTCATCGAAGAGGTCAACGAGCACCTGCTCTTCATGCAGGGAAAGCTCTTTCGCCCAACGCTGCTCCTTCTTTCCAGCAAGGTTGGCGATCAACCTGACCAAGACGCGCCGACACTCGCGGCCGTTGTCGAGCTGGTCCACCTCGCCACGCTCGTTCATGACGACGCGGTCGATCACTCGGTGCTCCGGCGTGGCCGTCCGACCGTCAATGCCGTTTGGACGCACCAGGTCGCGATCATCATGGGTGACTATCTCTACTCGAGAGGTATCACCGAACTCGCGAAGCTAGGTAATCTGACGGCTCTAGAAGTCCTTGCCGCGGCAGCCAACGAGATGTCGATCGGTGAGATGCGCCAGCTGACCTCGTACGACGCCTTGGACTTCAACGAGGATGACTACAACAGGCTGATCTCGGCGAAGACCGCGTCGCTCATGTCGGCTGCATGTGAGATGGGCTCGATCGCGGGGGTCTCCAGCTATCGCACCAAGCTTGCAGAGTATGGCCACTATCTCGGTATGGCCTTCCAGATCGCTGACGACATCCTCGATTACACGGGGTCAGAGGCCGTCACCGGCAAGCCGAGCGGACAAGATCTGCGCGAGCGCAAGGTCACGTTGCCGTTGGTGGCGGCGCTGGCGAGGGCGAGCGAGGCGGAGGAGCAGCACATCAGGAAGTTCTTCACCCGAGAGGAGCCGACCGACGACCAGATCGCGGACATCGTGGAGATCGTGGACGGGCGAGGCGGGCTCGACTACGCACGCGAGCAGGCGGGGCGATACACGGAACTAGCGCGGGCATCACTTTCGGGTCTGCCACATGGTCCCGCGCTCGAGGCGCTGGACGATGCCGTCGGCTATTCGGTAGATCGCCAGCGATGACGAGTGGGTATGCTGCTTGATACGAGGCGGCGGGCGACGGTCCGTCTCGTGTGGACGCTGGTACTCGGTCTGTTCCTCGGGGGGCTGCTCACCACGCTCGCAGAGCTTTTCTTGCCGGATAGCCCCGCCCGTGACTTTCTCACGACTGCGGTCGCTGCATCGGCAGGACCGCTGTCGATCGACTTGGTCGCGGTGGCGTTCACGCTCGGCCCCGTTTCGGTGACGCTCAACGTGCTGACCCTGGTAGGGATTTCGATCCTCGCGTTCATCGCGCGTTCGTGGATTTAGGGCGGTGTTCCCAAAGTGGTCTCGGCCGTGCGAGCGCCGATGTATCCGACAGACTGAACTTCTTGGGCACTGATCGGTACTCTGTGGCTCAGCCTTGCTGGAGGAACTGAACGATGGGTATTGGCGGATTCGGAATGTGGGAGATGATTTTCATCTTCATGGTCGTCTTGCTGCTATTCGGCGCGAAAAAACTTCCGGAGATCGGATCGTCTCTTGGAAAGGGCATCCGGGAGTTCAAGAGCTCCGTCAGTGAGATCGAAAAGGAGATAAAGAACCCGGATCGGCAGATCCACCACACGAACCCGCCGCCGGGTGAGACCGCCGACGATGACGCCGACGATGACGCCGACGAGGATGAGGACGGCCCGAGGAGTCTGAGCGACGAGTAGTCGCTCCGAGTCGACAGAAAACGGCAAAGGGCCGGGACGCTAGGCGTCCCGGCCCTTCTTTTTTGATACTCGGATGGGGTCTAGAAGACCATCGGCATCTGCATCGCCGTTTCATCCTGCGGCGCGAGGACCACGTCTCGGCGATCGATGATGCGGGCAGCGGTCCGCAGGGCCTCGATCCACTCCTGGAGTCGCTGTTGCTGCATGATCGCCACCTGCGTCTGGCGCTGTTGGACCCGCTGACCGAGCCAGAATGCCGAGTCCGCCGGTGCATACCCTATAGACTCGAGGATAAACACGTTCCCCCGTGTACTGACGACATCGCTGATCGACCCGAGCTGAAGCCCAAACGCGGCACCGACCGCCGCGTTTTGACGACCCATGCCGGGCACGAAGTCGTTTCGAGAGAACGGCACGGGCTCGCTAACGTCGAGGCCTAGCGAGGCCGCGACGTCGTCGAGCGTCTCACCACCCCGAATCCGTGCAACCGCTGCCAGACCGTCAACCTGCGCCCGAGCCATCTTTTTCTCGAAGACGAGCGTCGACTCGATCGCCGGGCTGGCGGATTCGATTGGCAGCACGCCTGCGGGCTCCGAGCTCAGCAGCTCGAGCATGTAGAAGCCCTGCGTGGTCTCGAAGACGGGACTCACGTCCCCCGGAGAGGCCTCTTCGAATACCCAGTCGGAGCCTTCAGAGATTTGTCCGACGACCATCACGAACGGGAAGTTCTGCGAGATGTCCACGGTCTGGACGTCGACGTTCGCGGTGGAGCCGACTGCATCCAGCCCCAGTGACTCACCCAGATCCTCGAGCGAGTCGGCGCGCATCAGGAGCGCGATCTCGCTGTCGTCGGTTCGCGCGATCGGTACCAGGACGTGGCGAGCCTGCGCGCTGTCCTGACCCCACCGCTCCATGACCTCGATCACGTGGTACCCGAAGGACGTCTTCACCGGCTCGGTGACCGTGCCAAGCGGTGCCGAGAAGACGGTGCTGTCGAACGCGCCTGCCATCCTGCCCTTGGGGAATGTGCCAAGGTCCCCGCCTAGTGCCGCGCTACCCAGATCCGCGGATTCACGGGTGGCGACCTCGGCGAAATCGGCTCCGTCCACGAGTTCCTGGCGGATCGCGCTGGCTTTCTCAGCGGAGGCCACGGTGTCAGCAGGTGTCGGCGTCTTGTCCAGGACGATCACTTTTACGTTCGCCTGGGCCGGCATCTCGAACTCTTCCTGATTATCCCGATAGTAGGCGTTGATCTCGGCGTCAGTGATCTCGAACTCAGAGTCCTCGAATCGCGTGCCCGGATCGAGAGCAAGGAAGCGGATCTCCGCCTGCTCGTTCTGATCCCTGAAGCGTTGCCACAGCTCTGCGTCGCTCTGATAGATGCCGGTGGAGACTTGCCGGAGGAGCTTGCCGCGCGGAATCACGTCGCGGTAATACGCCTCGAGCAGTAGGAGCTGGTCGGGGGGTAGGGTGGCGAGGAACGTCTGATAGCCATTGAAATCGAACTGGCCCTCGGCCGTCGTGAACTGGGGTCGCAAGTCACCCGGAGGGCTTAGCTGCGCAGCCTGGCTGATTTCCTGGTCGGTGACCCCGATGCCGCGGCGCCGGAGTTCCTGCCGGATCAAGAGCTGGTTGACGACCTCGTCGAAAGCAGCGTCCTCGATCTCCTTGTTCTGTTGTGAGGTCACCGGGGCTTCCTGACCGGCCTGGACCTGCTCATACAAGTTCCGGTAGGCCGCCATGTACGAGTCGTACATCACCGCTTCACGGTTTACGCTGCCGATTTCGCCGAAGGCGCCCGAACTCTGCCCCGTGATATCCATGCCCCACGTAAAGATCATGAGCCCGACGAAGGCGAACGCCGTGACCAGCATGATCGGCTTCGTGGCTTCTCTCATCTGACGCATCATAGGACGGCGTCTCCCTACAAACCCATGGCGTTGGGCCAGAAAAAAAATCAGGACACAGACCGGAAGGATAACGGCTCCCCCGGCGGCCCTCAACGGAGCCGACCATGTCACGCAGCGTATAGATCGATACGTCCAGACATCGGACTGGTTCCACCTGCGTTGACACTATTTCTGACGCTTCCCTATCTTGCGAGCGTCGCGTCACCCCCAGCTCAAAGCCCTCTTCCTCCCGTCTTCGGAGTCCGCGTGACCGATCTACTCGAAGGGGAAATCCGAACTCTCCGGGCGCTGTTCTGGTCTGAACGCGATCCGGACGGTCGTGGATTCGCGCCACTAGCGGACGCATATAGGCGGGCTGGGGATGCGAAGCAGGCCCTGGAGCTGATCAGCGAAGGCCTCGATCGCCACCCCGACTTCACGCCGGGGCACGTGGTAGCAGCCCGGATCTATGTAGAACAGGGGCTCTCCGCTGAGGGTGAGATCTCGGCGCGCCGCGCATTGGGTCTAGACCCTGAGAACGTAGATGCCCTCGCCTGCTTGGCCCGGGCCCTGGATGCCAAAGGAGACACCGAGGAGGCTGCTAGCGTGCGGGAACAGCTCGCTGCCCTGGAGCCGGAAGCCGCTGACGAAGAGGCGCCCGCATCGCCCTCCGAGGCGTTCGACGACGGGCCCTCCATCAAAGAGTCCGCTCTGTTTGACACCGCCATCCGGGACGCCGCGCCCGCGGGTCCCCCGGAGGAGGATGATGAAGAGGCGGTCGACCTTGGCGCGTCCGCCCCGAACGAGCCGGAAGCTGAGGCCGCAGAAGAGGCCGTGGATCTAGGCGCTCTTGCCCCCGACGAGCCGGAGGCTGATGCCGAAGAAGAGGTCATGGATCTGGCTGCTTTCGCTCCGGACGAAGCTGAGGTCGAAGCTGAAGAGGCCGTCGACCTGAGCGCCTTCGCGCCGGACGAGCCTCAGGCCGATGCCGAAGAAGAGGCCGTGGATCTAGGCGCTCTCGCCCCGGACAAGCCGGAGGCTGATGCCGAAGAAGAGGTCATGGACCTAGGCACCTTCGCGCCGGACGAGCCTCAGGCCGATGCCGAAGAAGAGGTTGTGGACCTAGGCGCTCTTGCCCCGGACGAGCCGGAGGCTGGTGCTGAAGAAGAGGCTGTCGATCTGGGCGCTCTCGCCCCCGATGAGCCGGAGGCTGATCCCGAAGAACACGTCGTAGACCTAGCCACCTTCGCATCGGGCGAGACCGAGGGTGAAGGCGAAGAAGAGGTCGTGGATCTGGGGGCTCTCGCGCCTGATGAGGCCGACGGAGATGCTGAAGCAGAAGAGATCGTGGACCTAGGCGCGCTCGCCCCCGACGAGCCGGAGGCTGATGCGGAAGAAGCGGTCGTGGACCTAGGCGCCCTCGCACCGGACGAGACCGAGGCTGATGCCGAAGCAGATGTCATGGATCTGGGCGCATACGCCCCAGACGAGACCGACGCGGATGCTGAGGCGGAAGAGATTATGGACCTAGGCGCCCTCGCACCGGACGAGACCGAGGCTGAGTCCGACAACGAAGAGGTGGTCGAACTGAGCTCCGTCGCACTCACGGAGGCTGAGCCGGAGGTCGAAGAGGAAGCAGACGCCGTCATCGACTTGGGCTCGTTCGCGCCGACTGAGGCCGACGAGGCTGCGGCCGATGACCAAGCCGCGCCGATCTACACGCGCACGATGGCTGAACTCTTCGTCGAACAGGGGCTCGTGGACCGCGCTGCCGAGGTGTACAGGCACCTCATTGAGGCCGATCCTACGAATGAGGAATTGGCTGCGCGCCTCTCCGCGCTCAGCTCCGAACGGGCGGACGACGGCGCGGAAGAGGAGGCGGACCTCCAGGCCAGAGAGCTATCGGAGAGCGGTGATGAGCCGCACGAGGTGGACACGCCGTTCGCGTGGGCCGAAGAGCCCGTCGATGTAGCGGATGAGGGTGGACCGACGATCGGGGATTACCTAGGCGGCCTCCTGGGCAGTACGCCCGACGTCGAGGCGGAGGAATCATGAAAATTGCTGTGATCCACGGCCCCAACCTGGGAAGGCTGGGGCACAGAGAGCCCGAGGTCTACGGTACTGACACGTTGGAGGACGTCAACGCCCGCCTGGTGGCGTTGGCGTCAGAGCTGGGCGTTGAGCTCTCCCTATTTCAATCCAACCACGAAGGCGGGCTCATTGACCACATCGAGGAGTCCGCGCCCGATGTGGACGCATTCCTGATCAATCCGGGCGCGTATACGCACACATCCATCGCTCTGCGCGACGCGCTCGTCGGCGCCGATCGGCCGTTCGTTGAGGTACATCTCTCGAATACCGCGTCCCGGGAGCGCTTTCGACGCCACTCGTACCTCGCCCCCGTCGCCACCGCTGTGGTTTTTGGCTTTGGTGTGCAGAGCTATCTTCTAGGCCTTCGAGGCTTGGTGGCCCGAGCGCAGGGATAGTTAGGGCCCGACGCCACCTTTAGGCACGCGACCCCCAGAACACCCGAGGCCGAATGGCGAGCACTGCGGATTTCCGCAATGGGATGGTACTCGATATTGATGGTCAGCTCTGGGCCATTGCGTACTTCCAACACGTAAAGCCAGGCAAGGGCGGTGCGTTCGTCCGCACCAAGCTCAAGAACGTCCTGTCGGGGGCTGTCGTGGAACGCACGTACCGGGCCGGCGAGAAGGTGACGGACGTGAGGCTCGAGCGGCGACCGGTCAACTACAGCTACGCGGATGGCGGCCTGTACTACTTCATGGACGCCAACAGCTTCGAGATGATTCCCATCGCTGGGGACCTGCTCGGCGAGGCTCAGCTGAAGTACCTCAAGGAGAACATGGCGTGCGAGGGGCTGGTCCACGACGGCACCGTCATCAGCGTAGAACTCCCCCGGTTCGTGGAGTTGGTCGTGACCAGGACCGATCCGGGCTTCAAGGGTGACACGGCCCAGGGCGCTACAAAGGCGGCCACGTTGGAGACCGGGGCCGAGATTCAGGTGCCGCTCTTCGTCGAAGAGGGTGACGTGCTGCGGATCGACTGGCGGGAAGAAAAGTACCTTTCCCGGGCCAACTGATGATCGACCCCGAATTTATTGAACGTCTGATCAAGGCGCTCGACGAGAGTAGCCTGGATTCGCTCGAGATCGAGCGTGGCGGCACGCGCGTCTGGCTCTCCAAGAGCTCTTCGCAGGCCTCGGTCATGATGCCCGCCGCCGCGCCTGTCGTCGCCGCTCCTGGGGCGCCTCTCCCCGTAGGGGCCGAGGCCGTGGAGCCCGAGGTGCCGCCGCCCGGGTTTGCATCGACGGATCACCTGATCGAGGTGACTTCGCCCATGGTCGGGACCTTCTACGGCGCGCCGGCGCCGGATGCCCCGGCATACGTCGAGAAGGGGACGAGAATCACGTCCGGAGACGTCCTGTGCATCATCGAGGCGATGAAGCTCATGAACGAGCTCGAGTCCGAGGTCGCTGGCACCATTGTCGAGATCTGCGTGGAGAACGCCCAGCCCGTCGAGTACGGTCAGGTACTGTTCCGCGTAGATCCGACCTAGCAAGGGACGACGACCTTGTTCAGTAAGGTCCTCATCGCGAACCGCGGCGAGATCGCCCTGCGCATCATCCGCGCCTGCCACGAGTTGGGCGTGAAGACGGTAGCCGTCTACTCCGAGGCCGACCGCGAGTCGCTGCACGTCCGTTTCGCGGATGAAGACGTTTGCATCGGCAAGCCCCCTGCGGCGGAGAGCTACCTCAACATCCCTCGGATCATCGCAGCGGCCGAAGTGACCGGCGCCGAGGCGATTCATCCGGGCTACGGCTTCCTCGCCGAGAACGCGGAGTTTTCCGAGATCTGTGCCCGCTCCGATCTGACGTTCATCGGGCCGACGCCCGAGCAGATCCGATCGATGGGAGACAAGGCCACTGCTCGTCAGACGATGATGGAGACCGGTGTGCCGACGGTGTCTGGATCCGAGGGCGTGATCGATGACATCGACGAGGCTGCGGCCGTAGCGGCCGAGATCGGATTTCCGATCATGATCAAGGCATCGGCGGGCGGTGGCGGTAAGGGTATGCGCATCGCCGAAACGCCTGAGGGCTTTGCCAAGCTCTTCGCCGCCGCTCAAACGGAAGCCGAGGTCAACTTCGGAGATGCCAGCGTCTATTTGGAGCGGTGCATCCTCCGTCCGCGCCATGTGGAGATCCAGGTATTCGGCGACTCACACGGCAAGGTCGTGCACCTCGGAGAGCGCGAGTGCTCGATCCAACGAAGGCATCAGAAACTCCTCGAAGAAGCACCGTCACCGGCCCTGACGCCTGAACTCCGCGCCGAGATGGGGAACGCAGCGGTCCTGGCAGCCAAGGCCATCGACTATGTGGGGGCCGGCACGGTGGAGTTCCTGCTCGATCAGGACGGATCCTTCTACTTCATGGAGATGAACACCCGGATCCAGGTCGAACACCCGGTGACCGAGGTCACGACCGGCTTCGACTTGGTGAAGGAGCAGATCCGGGTCGCCGCCGGCGAGCCGTTGTCGTTCCCGATGAACGGCTCAGGCGAATTCCGCCACCGAGGGCACGCGATCGAGTTCCGCATCAATGCGGAAGATCCTGATCGCAACTTCGCTCCTGGCCCCGGCACGATCACCACGTTTCATCCACCTGGAGGCCCAGGCGTCCGCATCGATACGCACGTCTATGCCGGCTACCTGGTACCGCCACACTACGACTCGCTGATCGCAAAGCTGATCGTGAGCGCCCCCACCCGGGCCGAGGCGATCGTCCGTGCACGGCATGTGTTGGATCAGTTCATCATCGAGGGTGTGCCAACGACGCTTCCGTTCTTGAGACGAATCCTGGATGATGAAGCGTTCGTAGAAGGGAACATCGATACCGGGTTCGTAGCCCGGATGATGTCCGAGGACGAGGCTGAGTCATGAAGATCGGCGTGCATTTCACGCTTCCCGAGGTCGACCCGTCCGCGTTGGCAGGGACCACGGTCGTCGTTGTCGACCCCATCCGGGCTACCACGAGCATCGTCGAGGCGTTGGCGCACGGTGCGGGCGGGATCTATCCCACGGGCTCCACGGAGGATGCCGTTCGGCTCGCGGCCTCACTCGGCCGGGAAGACACACTCCTGTGCGGCGAGCGGAAGGGGATCAAGGTCGAAGGCTTCGACCTCGGTAACTCCCCTGGAGAGTTCACCGAGGAAGCGGTCGGTGGCATGAAGCTCGTCATGAGCACCACCAATGGGACGAGGGCTTTGGCCACGGCGGCGGAGGCCGATCGGGTGGTGGTGTGTGCCTTTGCCAACCTGTCGGCCGTGGCCGCAGCGGTTTCAGCGGACGACGAGGTCATCATCCTTTGCGCGGGCCGGGAAGATCGCTTCGCGATCGACGATGCACTGTGCGCGGGTTACGTCGTCCAGAAGCTCGTGGAGGCGGCCGACGAGGAACCCGACCTCGACGACTCGGCGCAGGCCGCGAAGGCGCTTGCCGAGGGGCTGACGCTCTCTCGTGAGCTGCTGGAGCACAGCGCCGCGGGTCGTGCGACCGCCGAAATCGGACTCGCCGACGATCTGGACATCTGCAGTGACATCGATCGGCATGACATCGTGCCCGTCGTGCACGATCAGGCCATCACCTTGGCCGGAGCCTGACCCCGCCCGTATGCTGACCCGGGAGCAGCAAAGGGAGATGCTCGGCGTCGCGCTTCTCGCCCTGGCGGTCTTCGTACTTCTGTCTCTGCTACCCGTCTCGCTGCTCGATGGGGCTGGTGAAGGGAATACGGTCGGCGTCGTAGGCGGCACCCTTCGCGGCTTGCTGATGGCCTTCTTCGGAGGGTCCTCATTTCTGGTTCCCGGGCTGCTCGCCTTCATCGGTCTTCACGTTGGGGAGTGGATCGCCCCCGACTGGACTCGCCGCCTGGCGGTGGTGACTGGTGGGCTTCTCGTCCTCCTGCCGATCGGCACTTGGGTGTGGCTGGACGGCCCCGAGACGGCCGCGGGGTGGCTCGGGGCAAATCTGGGATCTCCCCTCGTTGACCTGGTGGGCGTACTCGGGGCTTCGCTCGTCACCGGTGCCGGGCTCGTCGCTCTCTCAATCGGCACCCTGGCGTGGAACCCGTTTCGCTCGCTCTACAAGGGGGTCCGAGCCGGAGGCGAGGTGGCGGGACGGACTGCCAGGACTTTGGCCGAGCGCGGCAAGGAGATGGCCGAGGCGCGCGCGCTCGCCGACGCGGAGGCGGCTGAGCGGAAAGCCGCTGAGCCGATACCCGGCATGGAGCCCGAGTGGATGGAGCCCGAGGCGGGCGGTGACGATGCTGAGGCCGGTGATGACCTCGAAGACGCGGTCGAGGAGCCGCCCTCTGAGGAATCCGAAGACGGAGAATCCGAAGCGGGGATCGGAGTCGATGGAGAGGAAGACCTGCCGCCGGCGGTAGACGACGCGCCCGAAGAGGAGGAGGTTGAGGCTGCGGAGCCCGACGTCGCGGCCGGGGAGCTGATCGACCCGAGCGCCGGCGAAGAGGTCGAAGAGGTGCCGCCCATGGAGCTTTTGTCGGAGCCCGACTCGCGAGACGACCCGGACATGGACCGGCAGCTCGATGAGCTCGGCGAAGTCCTCATCGAGAAGCTCAGGACGTTCAACGTCGAGAGCACCCTCGGTGAACGAACGACGGGCCCGATGGTCACTCAGTTCGAGGTCATCCCGGCTCCAGGCGTCAAGGTGAACCGCATCTCCAACTTGGACGCGGACCTCGCCCTGGCGCTGAAGGCCAAGAGCGTACGCATCGTCGCGCCGATTCCCGGCCGGGGAGCCGTGGGCGTGGAGATCCCGAACCCCCATCCCGAGATCGTGAACCTTCGGGAGATCCTGCAGTCGCCCGAGTTCAAGAACGCGAAGGGCGAGCTGCCGCTGGCGCTCGGCAAGGACCTGAATGGCCGACCGTACGTTGCGGCGCTCGAGAAGATGCCACACCTGCTCATCGCAGGTGCGACTGGAGCGGGCAAGTCGGTGTGCCTCAACACGATCGTGACGAGCCTCGTGTACCGACACACGAGGGAGACGCTCCGGCTCCTCATGATCGATCCGAAGATGGTGGAGCTCTCGGTCTACTCGATGCTGCCGCACCTGCGTCACAACGTGGTCACCGACCCCCGCGACGCCGCCGGTGTACTCAAGTGGGCCGTCATAGAGATGGAACGCCGCTACGGACTCCTGAAGGCGAACTACGTGCGCTCCATCGCGGAGTTCAACCGGAAGGTCCGGGACGAGGTCGTCATGAAGCGCGCGGAACCGAAGGGGCCCGAAGGCGACGAGGACCGATGGATCTACTATGACGGCATCATGCCCTACATCGTGGTGGTGGTCGATGAGCTCGCAGACCTGATGATGACCGTTCAAGCCGAAGTCGAGAAACCGCTGACCCAGTTGGCGCAGAAGGCGAGGGCGATCGGGATTCACCTGATCGTGGCCACGCAGCGTCCGTCCGTGAACGTCATTACGGGCCTCATCAAGGCGAATTTCCCCACCCGGATCGCCTTCCGAGTGGCCTCCAAGACCGACTCGCGCACCATCCTGGACCAGAACGGCGCCGACGCCCTTCTGGGGAACGGCGACATGCTCTTCCTGCCACCCGGGGAAAGCGACCCCGTCCGGATTCAGGGTGCGTATCTGCCGACCGAGGACACGGAGCGGCTGATGAACTGGTACGTGGATCTGAGTGAGCAGCACGAGGACGCCGCCAAGCAGGTCGAGCCCGGATTGGAAACCGACATCCTCGAGGAGTTGCGCGGTCAGGAGCTCGAGGAGGCCGGTGACGCCGACGACATGGCGGGCGATTGGGATGACCTGTTCCGCGAAGCCGCCGAGGTGTGCATCCAGAACGGGACAGGTAGTACGTCGCTGCTCCAAAGGCGGCTCAGCGTCGGCTACGGGAGGGCCGCCCGGATCGTGGATCAGCTGTTCGACGCCGGCGTCCTCGGGCCATCGGACGGCGCCAAGGGGAGAGAGGTGCTCATCTCCAGCGACCAGCTCGATGCGTTCATGAGCGGGACGGACGACTTGTGATGCCGCACGGTCGCCTTGGGGTCGGGTTCGCGGTGCTCCTCGGGGCCTTGGCCGTCCAGGGCGCGGCTGCGCAGGACGCGGCGGTGAGCGAGGCCGACGCACTGGCGATCATCGAATCGGCGGCGAGCCGCTACAGTGGGGTCGAAGCGCTGTGCGCCGACTTCACCCAGCACTTGCTCGTCCCGCTCCTGGGTGACGAGCACACGAGCATGGGCCGCCTGTGTCAGTCTCAGCCGAATCGGTTCGCCATGCGTTTCACGGACCCCGAAGGGGACCGGGTCATCATCGATGGATCCTTCGTCTGGCTCTACTATCCGAGCCTCGACCCGAAGCAGGTGTTGAAGCTGCCGATGGCACAGAACCAGGGCGGCTACGACTTCCACAAGGAGTTCCTGGAGAACCCGGGGCAGAAGTATCACGTGACGTATCAGGCGGAGGAGGAGGTCGCGGGGAGGCGAACGCACCGGCTCCGCCTCGTTCCGCTACAGGCCAAGTCCTACCTGGCTGCGGTCGTGTGGATCGACGTGGACGCCCCGCTCTTGCGGCAAGTCCGCGTCGAGGAAGAGAACGGCTCCGTACGAACCGTCACCCTCCACTCGGTCGAGATGGATCCCCCGGATCTGACGGACGAGTGGTTCACGTTCACGCCCCCCGAGGGCGTTTTCGTGATCCCGGGCTAGGCGCGATCGTGCGCACCCGCGACCTGCCCGTCTTCCCGCTCGCTCCGGACCCGATACGCCCCGAAGTCTCTCCGGACGTAGCGCCTGTCCATTACCAGATCGATCCTGCGGGAGCGGTGGACGGACCCCGCATCGCCCTCGTGACGTTGGGCTGCGACAAGAACACCGTCGACTCTGAGCGCATGATGGCCGCCCTGGTGGGGCACGGGGCTCACGTGTCGTCGCAGGTGGAAGGTGCAGACGTCGTCATCGTGAACACGTGCGGCTTCATTCAGGCCGCCAAAGAACAGTCGATCGAAACGATCCTGGAGGCGTGCGACCTCAAGAGTCAGGGGGACCTGAAGGCGGTCGTCGCCGTCGGGTGCCTCGTACAGCGCTACAAGAGCGAGCTGCAGGAAGAGATCCCGGAAGTCGATCTGTTCATGGGACTCACGGAGCTCCAGGGGCTGGTGCCGGAGCTACGGGAGCGGGGCCTGCTGCCGGAAGCCGAGGCGATTCCCATCATGGAGCGCCCCCTGCGGGTGCTCTCCACGGCCACCTCGCACACGTCGTACCTGAAGATCAGCGAGGGGTGTGATCACACGTGTGCGTTTTGTGCGATCCCGCTCATGCGCGGCCTTCACCGTTCGCAGCCCGTGCCCGATCTGGTGCGTGAGGCGGCTGGCCTCGGCGCGCTCGGGGTGAAGGAGATCAACATCGTCTCCCAGGACACCACCTGGTACGGGCGCGACAAGCGGCGACATGACGCCAATGCACCGCTCCTGGCCGATCTGCTTCGTGCGCTCATCGCCGGCACGGATATCCCTTGGTTCCGGCTCTTTTACATGTACCCCTCGGGAATCACGCGCGAGATGGTCGATCTGATCGCGGGCGAGGCACGGATCGTGCCGTACTTGGACGTGCCGATTCAGCACGGTTCGGATCGGATGCTCGAGCTCATGCGTAGGCCTGAGCGGCAGGCGACGATCCGCGAGCGCGTCGGATGGCTAAGAGAAGCGATTCCGGGTCTGACGTTGAGGACAACCGTGATCGTCGGGTTCCCGGGAGAGACCGAAGCCGATTTCCGAGACATGCTCGAGCTTCTGGAGGAGATCCAGTTCGATCGTGTCGGGGCCTTCACCTACTCGGTGGAAGAAGGGACCAGGGCCGCGGAGATGGACGGACATCTCTCCACGCATGCCATGAACGAACGACTCGAGGAGCTCATGGAGATGCAGCGGGACATAAGCTTCGAGAAGAACCTGGATTTGGTGGGGACCCAGGCGACGGCGCTGATCGACCAGCTCATCACGGACGATGCGGACTTCACCGCGGTGGCTCGCACGGAAGCTCAGGCGCTCGACATCGACGGCGTGACGAATCTGACCGGGACCGACGGCCTGGAGCCCGGGGCGATGGTGAAGGTGGAGATCACGGATGCGCTCGACTATGACTTGATTGGCCAGGTCGTTCGGTAGATCGATGGACGGGGATGGACGGTGGACTGAGAGGAGGATGCGATGCGGTTGAGACTGTGGAGTTGCGCGCTCGCGATCGCTGCGGTCGTGGGTGGGCCATCGGCGGCGGCTGGTCAGGATCTAGCCGACTTGGACTACGAGAACCTTTCGTTCCGGGGCTTCGGTCTCGACTGGGGCTACATCTACCCGAGCCGCGTCGAGCGGACCCAGAGCTACGGGTTACGCTTGGACATGGGATACCTGGGGCCGGGCCTTCGCATCGTACCCGGAGTCACATTTTGGAAGGCCCCGTTCAGCGCGGCGGAGATCACCGAACTCGAGGGGCGTGTTGCGAGCCTGGTCCAAAGGCAGACTGGCGATCCTCCTCCCGTGGTCGATCTGGGCGTCATCGAGTGGACCGACGTCGCGATCTCGATGGACGCACACGTCGTATGGTCTGTGCCCTTCAACCTCCTCACGTTTATGGGATTCGGGGTCGCGGCCCACGTCCTCAACGGTGACGGCGCGGTGATCAACGGCACGTTCGTAGAGGATCTGCTCGACTCGGTTACTGCGGGATTCAACCTTCATGCGGGCCTCGAGTACCCCGTCACCGATCGTTTTCGGTTGTACGGTCAGGGGCGGTACGAAGTGCTCGGAGATCTTCAGTACGGCCACCTCAGGACCGGGATACAGATCATGATCGGCGACAGCGCACCCGGCGAGGAGCGTCGCTAGTGACTGCTGAGGCCGCCCCGATCCGGGTGGCGGTCGTAGGGACGGGTGCGATCAGCCAGGTCGTACACATCCCGATTCTTGGCGAGCGCGAAGACGTCGAGCTGGTGGCGCTCGCCGACACCGATCGCCCCAAGGCGGAGACGATCGCACGCCGCTTCGGCGTAGCCGAGGTGATCCAGCCAGATGAGGCACTCTCGCGAGAAGACCTCGATGCGGTGGTCATATCCACGCCCAACAGCTTGCACGAAGACATGGCGGTCCGGGCGCTCGAATCCGGAAAGCACGTCTTCGTGGAACGCCCCATCGCCCTGACGTCGGCCGGCGCGACCCGTGTCGTAGAGGCTGCCCGGGAGGCGGGCACGAGCCTCGTGGTCGGTCTGCCCCACCGCTTCCGTCCCGAGGTCTCTGCGCTGCGCAGCTTCGTTGCCGGAGGTGAGCTCGGCGATCTGCACGCCGTGCGCAGCAGCTGGCTCACCCGTCAGGTGCCGCTCATGAGACCTACCTGGCGACAAGACCGGGAGGTAGCCGGCGGCGGCGCGCTCATCGATCTCGGTGTGTCTGCGCTCGACCTGTCCCTGTGGATCGTCGACTTCCCAGCCATCAGGCGCGTGTCGTGCATCGCCCGGTGGGGCGAGTACGACGTGGAGGACGCCGCGACGATGTTGTTCGAGAGCCACGAAGGGCTCGTGTTTACCGTCGAGGTCAGCAATCGCCTGTTCGCCGGCGAGGACCGCTACTACGCTCGGGTCATGGGAACGACCGGATCGGGGTCGTTGCCTCCCCTGGAGGTCTACAAGCAGCTCGGTGGGCGACCCCTGGATGTCACCCCGAAGCAGCCGCGGCCCCAAGGGGGAGAGAATCCCTATACGAACGCGTATCGTCGCCTCCTCGATCAATTCGTGCGCACGGTTGCCGGGCGATCGGACATGGAGTTGCCAGTGGAGCAGGTCGCGCTCATGGCGCTCATCGAGGCCGCGTACGAGTCGGCAGAAAACGGTCGTGAGGTGACCCTGTAGAGGCTCCCTCACCCGTTGAGGGCCCCTCGCAGCGTTTCGGCGGCGTGAAGGCACTTCTGTGGCCCCGGCGGGGCGAATGGCTGTTGCCGTCCGTATCCGGGGTGCTGCTGGCTCTGTCCTTTCCGCCCCTCCACACACTTGTCCTTCCGTTTCTCGGCCTGGTGCCGTTCGCGGTGTGGGTCCACGGGCTGAGTCCCGACCAGGAGGGCCGTCGGGCGGCCGTCCGCGGATCGCTGGTGTTCGGCTCGATCTACTTCGGCATCGTCTTCTACTGGATCCTCATCGCGCTGGTCTGGTTCACGTGGCTCGCGATCCCGGCCTTCGTCGGGTCAATGATGATGCTCGTCGGATTGGCGGTTCTGGTCGGCTGGACGCTTCACAGGATGGTGCATTCGGTGCGCGTGCCCCTCTGGATCGCGCTCCCGATCGCGTGGACCGCCGGTGAGTGGTTCAGGGCGCATTGGCCGAGCTCCCTGTCGTTCCCGTGGTTGGGGCTCGGCACGTCCCTGACGGGGTTTCCCGAGCTCGTCGGTATCGCCGAGATCGTCGGTGCCCGGGGCGTGACGTTCTGGATCGTGCTGGTGAACGGACTCGCGGCGAGCCTCGTCCTGGATATCCGAGCGAAACGAGGGTGGGCTCGGCCGTCGGCCATACTCGCCGCCGTCGTCCTCATGCCGATGACATGGGGCGTCTGGAGGGCGGGGACGCTGCGGGTTCGTGAGGTCGCCCGGGTCGCTGTCGTCCAGCCGAACATCCCCGAGCACATCAAGCTCGATCGGGATGCGGTCTTCGACAGCACGTTCGCCTCGCTCGACCGCTTGCTGCCCGCGATCGAACCCGGCTCCGTCGATTTGGTCGCATTCCCCGAGATGACGCTTCCCATCTTTCCCCAGGCAGCCGATAGTTTCGGGCACGTGATCCGCGTGCAGGACTTCAGTCGGCGACTCGACGCTCCGATCGTGATGGGCGCCTACGGCTTTGTGCCGCGCGCCGGTGGCGAGTCGATCGTTCTCAACTCCGCGTTCCTCATGGAGCCGGACGGGCTGTCGGACTACGAATATGGCAAGCGCTACCTGGTGCCGTTCGTCGAGCGCATACCGCTACTGCCATCTAAGTGGCTGAACCGACTCCAGTACTTCGGGGGTTTTGGCTTAGGGATTGGGTGGCCGTTGGTCGAAACGCAGCGGGCGTCGTATGGGGTCGTGATCTGCTATGAGTCGACGTATCCAGAGGGCGCACGCACGTACCGCCTGGAGGGCGCCGACGTCCTCCTCAACATCACCAACGACGCGTGGTATGGTCGTGAGGCGTTGTACTCGAGAACGACGGCGCTTTGGCAACATCCCGCGCACCTGGTCATGCGCGCGATCGAAAACCGTATGGGCGTCGCCCGGTCGGCCAACACGGGGATCTCGCTGTTCGTGGACCCGATAGGGCACGTCTATGGTGCTACTGCTCTGTTCGAGGCCGATCTGCGCACAGAGACCGTCCTTACCACCGACGAGCTCACGATCTATACGAGGTTCGGGGACATCACCGGAAACGCAGCGGCATTCTCGGCCGTGCTGCTCCTTGTGGCGTCGTGGCACCTCGGTAGGCTAGACCCTTCCGCGCGACGCGTTTAGCTTTTCCAGGCTGTTCTGGGAGCGACGCGTCTAGGCGCCTTCCAGGACCCGCAGTTCAACATTGTGCTTGGAGCAGGACATGAAGCAGGGCATTCATCCCGAGTTCATGACGGCAGCGGTCGTGTGCGCCTGCGGCAACCGATTCGAGACGATGGCCACGGTGGACGAGCTCCACGTGGAGATTTGCTCGGTGTGTCATCCTTTTTACACCGGCAAGCAACGTCTCGTAGACACCGCAGGGCGTGTCGATCGCTTTAAGAAAATGTACGGGAACGTCGCTGAGAAGTGAGTAGGCCGGCCGGGCTGATGCCCGGCCTGCTTCTCGCGGCCTCCCGTGTCGCATCGCTGCACTCTTCTGAGACACGGCTCCTCCGATGAAGTCGCCAACCGTCGATCCTCGCATGGAAGCGCGGCTTCAAAACGCTGAACAGCGTTTCGTCGAACTCGATGCCGAGCTCGTCACTCCCGAGGTCCTGGGGAGCCCCGATCGACTCCGTGAGTTGGGTCAGGAACGGGCTCGCCTGGATGCTATCGTCGGGACGGGACGGCGACTCTACGCGGCGATCGAGGAGCACAAAGGCGCCGCCGAACTCCTCGAGGGTTCGGACGACCCTGAGATGAAGGCACTCGCCGAGGAGGAGCTGACCGATCTCAGCCAACAGATCGAGGCGTTGCTGCTCCAGGCGCGCGAGCTGCTCATTCCTCCCGACCCGCTCTCTGACAGAGCTGCTGTCGTCGAGGTGCGCGCCGGTGCAGGCGGAGACGAGGCGGGCCTTTTCGCGTCGGATCTCATGCGGATGTATCGGCGCCTGGCGGAGCGGGAGGGCTGGAGCATCGAGCTCATGAGCCTGTCCGAAGGCATCCCCGGTTCGATCAAAGAGGTCATCTTCACGGTTCGAGGAAAGGGGGTGTACGGCAGGCTCCGATACGAGTCGGGTGTGCACCGCGTGCAGAGGGTCCCCGAGACCGAAAGCCAGGGCCGCATCCATACGTCGGCGGCGACGGTCGCGGTGCTACCCGAGGCTGAAGAGGTCGATTTACAGATCGACCCGAATGACCTCCGCATCGATGTCTTCCGGTCGTCTGGCCCGGGTGGGCAGTCCGTAAACACGACCGACTCGGCCGTCCGGATCACGCATTTGCCCTCGGGGCTGGTGGTGTCCCAACAGGACGAGAAGTCGCAGCACAAGAACAAGGCGAAGGCGCTCAAGGTCCTGCGCAGCCGGCTCCTCGACCAGATGATCGCCGAGCAGGAGGCCAAGCGGGCCAGGCAACGTCGCTTGCAGGTCGGCACCGGCGATCGATCGGCGAAGATCCGGACGTACAACTTCCCCCAGGGTCGCGTCACAGATCACAGGATCGGGCTGACGCTCTATCGACTCCATGAGGTTCTGGACGGCGATCTGACCGAGTTCATCTCCTCGCTGAGACTGGCCGAGGAACAGGAGCGCCTCGGGGCGGACGACGAGTGACTCCGGGAGCCGAGCAGCTCGCTTCACCGGGTCCGGGGCAGGGCGGGAGCGAGGTCTGGACGGTTCTGCGTCTCATGGAATGGAGCGGTGAGTACCTGGTGGGCAAGGGCGTGGAACAGGGCCGGCTCGATGCAGAGCACCTGCTGGCCCACGTAACCGGTATCGGTCGCCTCGAGCTGTACTTGCAATACGATCGGCCGATGCTGGCGGAGGAGCTCGATCGGTATCGGCCGTTTCTCAAGCGCCGCGCCGGGCGGGAACCCCTCCAATACATTCTGGAGCGCGCCCCGTTTCGGCACCTCGAGCTCCACGTCGATCCCTCGGTTCTCATTCCTCGTCCGGAGACCGAAGTCCTGCTGGACGAGGTACTGGATTGGGCGAAGGCAGAGGGTCGCGAGGACATGAACGCGCTCGATCTCGGCACGGGATCGGGCGCCATCGCTCTTTCGTTGGCGCTCGAGGGGCCGTTTGAACGGGTCGTCGCCACCGATACGTCCCAGGCCGCGCTCGAAGTGGCCAGGCGCAACTGCGCGAGGGCGGGGCTCGAAGACAAGTTGGAGTTCAGACACGGTGCGTACTATGAGCCGGTGGACGCCAGCGACGAGTTCGACGTCATCGCATCGAACCCCCCGTACGTCGCGGACGGCGAGGGTCCATCTCTCCAGCCCGAGGTGCGGGACTGGGAGCCGGTACAGGCCCTCTTCGCGGGGCCGGACGGTCTCAGGGCGCTACGAACGATTGTCGCCGGTGCTGGGTCCTGGTTGGTCGCGGGAGGGCTCTTGGCTCTCGAGGTGGGACTCGGACAGGCTGGGTTGGTGGCAGGGCTTCTCGAGGACACGAGCGAATACGCCGAGGTGCGGGTGCGCCGCGACTTCACGGGGCGGGAACGGATGGTGTTGGCTCGGCGGATAGGCTAGTTACGTACGTCACCGCGGATTGGAACACGCGCGGCGGTATTGGAACTCATGAACGGCAGGTGAACAGGAGATCGACGTGTCAGGGATCTTTGACAAAGCGCTAGACTTGGGGAATTCCCTCGCGAGAACCGACGAATATCAAGCGCTACGTCGGGCGATGGAGGCTGCGGACGAGGATCGTGAGCTCGTCGAGTTACGCAACCGCATTCAGGCCCTCGAAAACGGAATCGAAGCGTCGCTGAGGGCGGGACAGGAGCCTGAGGAGGACGCGAGGGTCGCGTACTCCGAGGTGGCCGAAGAGCTCCAGACGAAGGCCGGATTTCAGCGCCTCATCTCGGCTCAGGCTAACTTCGAGAAGGTGATGATGAAGGTGAATGAAACCATGGCGCGGGGCATCGACGAGGGGGCCCAGAGCCGGATCATTCTGCCGTCCTAGACCGGGTGTCCATCCGCCCGTCACATACAGCGATTTCAACCAAACCATACGAGGCTCTACCCGTGAAGCAGCCTTCTGAGATTCAGCCAGCGACTGGCAAACTCGGCGTTCTTCTTCCCGGCTTCGGCGCCGTGGCGACGACTTTCGTCGCCGGTGTCGAGGCAATT
>Ga0209554_1000338_pt1 | contig 39222 bp, 36 predicted proteins | sample MarorgKNORR_S2LV_5_FD_188221 | JGI IMG/M metagenome (GOLD analysis project Ga0209554, IMG submission 188221) | Marine microbial communities from the Southern Atlantic Ocean, analyzing organic carbon cycling - Bottom_A/KNORR_S2/LV (SPAdes) (version 2) | ecosystem: Environmental > Aquatic > Marine... | reverse complement strand
CACAACATCTTCATTCAACCCTTTTTCAAAGGTTTCACTTTCAATATCAGTATAAAAACCATATTCGTATTCTTTGGTTTTTAACTCTTCTCTTAAATCGTCTTCGGTATACTTACTCATCACGTTTCCAATAATCAATGATTTCTAATCTGTCCTTCTAATTAAAGAGAGAAACTTTCTCCACATCCACAAGTACGACTTGCATTTGGATTGTTAAATACAAATCCACTACCATTCAATCCGCCAGAATATTCTAACGTTGTTCCAACCAAATACAAGAAGCTTTTTTTGTCTACAATGATTTTAATGTTATTATCTTCAAAAACTTTGTCTTCTTCTTGTTTATTTTTGTCAAACTTTAAATCATATGATAATCCCGAACATCCTCCGCTTTTTACACCTACACGAACAAAATCTATTGCTGCGTCAAAACCGTCATCGGCCATCAGTTGTGCGACTTTTTTCTTTGCTATATCTGAAACTTTTATCATTATCTTAAGATAGATTAATTCTAAATTGGGCACAAATATACAATATAAGTAACAGCATATCGCATCCTTTTACATTATATTAACATATGGTAGAATCAAAAAATCTTATAGCCTTTTTTTATGGATTCCTGCCTTCGCAGGAATGACAAGCAACAACTGAATAAATAAAAAAGGTACAAAATGCACAACATACTTCAAAATCAACGAAGTTTTTAGCTCTTTTATGTTCCTGTTTTCTTAACAATAAACAAGCCACCGCTAAGGTCGCTTATCACAATATTTCCGCTAGAAAAATAAGGGTATACGCTCCAAACTCCATCGAAATCGGCATCATCATTTGACGGAAATGTATCAAAATATCCTACTTCTGTCATTGTGCTACTCCCGATTGTAGAAATATCTATAAAACGAACTCCCGCTGTATAATTTGCCAAATAAAAAGTGTTCCCCTTTACATAGCCATTATGATCAATTGCATTGGTTGGGCCGCTATATATAAATTTTTGTGTGGGCGCATCTAAATCTGAAACATCTAAAACAATCGTTTGCGTTTGAGTACCAGCCCCTCGTTCATCTAACTCATCTCCTATCAAAAAATAGGCTTGATTTTCTGTGAGCCAACCTTGATGGATATATTTAGCATTTGTAAACGAAATTTTAGAAATATTTTGAGGGTTCGCCTTGTCTGTAACATCTACAATAACAACTTCATTTTCATTACTCCCAATAAAGAGTTCTTTGCCTGTATAATCTGTATCTGGCCCACTATAAGTTACTACTTGTGCATCATGACTGTAATTATCCATTCCCCAACCACCTTCGGATACTGGGTTTTTGGGATCGCTTATATTGATAAATAAAGGACCTCCTTTATAGGTTCCGCTTCTGCTTGTTCCTACGGGGTAGGCATAACCAGATTGTTCGTTGATCACCATATTATGAGCACTCCCAAAACCTGTAAAGTGTGTGTCTGCAACAAATGTTATCGGTAAATTGCTAGTAGCGGTTCTTAATTTTATCAAATCAAAAACTTGCATTCCGTGATTTGATGCTTCACTAACAATAAATGCATGGTCTTTATATACTTTGATGTCTCTCCAAGAGCTATTTACAGTTGCTGTGGGTAATTTTCCTAAATATATGGGTGCTTCCGTATTGGTAATATCCACAAAAGCAGTTCCATTGTTCAGTCCGATAATCGCATATTCTTTATTGGTAGTTGCGTCTGTCCATCCCCAAGAATCATTTGCTAATGTGGCGTCCAACGCTGCCAAATCAAGGTGCGCCATTAAATCATACGCTTTACAAGGAAAGATTCCTGCAAATCCTTCTGTGCAAATTTCCAGAGGCTTTACAAGCGCTTCTATTTCTGGCTTTATCCCTATGGAAACCTCAGCTTCTGTACAGCCAACGACTACAAAAAGTGTCAAAAACAGCAATACTACACTTCCTTTTAAAATGCTTTTATTTTTCATATCCTTTATTTTATCATTAAAGTCTTTTACTTCCAATACAAATATAGTGCAAAATCTAGCTCAGAATCCTAGTATCTTTTTGTAATTTTGCAAACTAATTTACTTTTTATGTTAGAAAACAAATCCAATGAACATACTTCTTTATCTGAACTTGGTGAGTTCGGTTTAATTGCTCATTTAACAGAGCACTTCAAAATACATCACAGCTCTACTCTAAAAGCGGTTGGTGACGATGCTGCTGTTTTAGATCAAGGCACTAAGAAAACGTTAATTACTACTGATTTATTGGTTGAAGGGGTGCATTTTGACTTGAGTTATATGCCTTTAAAGCATTTAGGCTATAAAGCGGTAATGGTCAACCTATCGGATGTGTATGCCATGAACGGAACGGCAGAACAAATTACGGTTTCCATTGCGGTTTCTAATCGTTTTACCTTAGAAGCTTTAGAAGAACTATATGCAGGAATTCAATTGGCCTGTGATACCTATAAAGTAGATTTAATTGGAGGAGACACCACTTCTTCTACCAAAGGAATGTTACTCTCTATTACTGCAATCGGAACTGCAAATAAAGAAGACATTGTGTATAGAGATGGCGCAAAAGAAACTGATTTACTAGTGGTTTCTGGAGATTTAGGCGCTGCCTATTTAGGATTACAAGTCTTAGAACGTGAAAAACAAGTGTTTCAGGTTGATCCAAAGAACCAACCAGATTTAGATAATTACACCTATTTGATTGAACGTCAATTAAAGCCTGAGGCACGTAAAGATGTTCCTGAAATGTTAAAAGAATTGAAAATAAAACCCACTTCTATGATTGATATTTCTGATGGATTGTCTTCAGAAATTATGCATATTTGTTCGCAAAGTAAGGTGGGTTGTAAAGTGTACGAAGAAAAATTACCTTTAGATCCGCAAGTAATTTCTACCTGTGAAGAGTTTGAATTAGACAGTACAATGATTGCTTTAAGCGGTGGCGAAGATTACGAATTGCTTTTTACCGTTTCTATTTCTGATTTTGACAAGATTAAAGGAAATCCTAATTTTTCTATTATCGGTCATATTACCGAAGAAAACCAAGGCCTTAATTTAGTGACTCGTGCCAATCAAGAAATTGAGCTAAAAGCACAAGGCTGGAATGCACTGAAGAATTAGCAACTTTTTACAAACTGTTTTAAAGCTGTAATTAGTTCGTTTTTGTTTTCTATATGACTCATATGTCCGTCAGGGAAAACGACTATTTCTGCGGCTGTTTCCTCAGCCTCTTTTAGCAGTAATTTATTGTTTAAAACAGGGTCGTGCTTTCCAATAATAAAGAGCTTTTTAAACGGAGCATCTATCAAAACAGCTGTTCTGTCCGGTCGAGTTTTCATTCCTGCTTGTGCCGCAATATATCCTTGTACTGGTGTTAACAACGCCTGTTCTTTTGCCTTTAAAATCTCCTGCTCATACATTTTTAAATTGGCCTCTTTAAATAAATTGGAAATCGACATTCGTACCAAATTCTTATAGTTGGTCCTTACCGCTTTGATGGCTCTGTTTCTTAATTCAACCCTAATTGCGTCATCTGCTCTAGCTGTTGAGTTCATCAAACACAATCCTTTTACTTTCTTTGGATTTTTCTCAGCCAACGCCAATGCAACATAGCCACCTAAAGAATGTCCGATAAAAACAGCACGACGAATTTTCAACCGTTTTAAAACCGCTTCCACCGTTTCAGCCATCAACTCCATCGTATGCACATAGCCCAAACATGCTGTTTGCCCATGGCCCAATAAATCAATACAAATAACACGATTCCGTTTTGAAATTTCCGAAACAATAGCTGACCACATGGTCGCATTTTCTAAAAATCCATGAAGCAATACAACGGCAGCTCCTTTTCCCACAGAAGAAAAAGCGATGTTCGTGTTTTTGTAAATAATAAAATTTTGCATCAAACAAAAATATGTATCTTTCGTCAGCTATCATATTTTTACCGTAAAATGTTTACAGCACCTTTTTCAAAAATTTTACAATCCCGAATATTCAATATTTTTAACTCTTTTACAACTGGAGACTTTTTGACTATTTTTGTTAATTTTGACCCTATTTTCATCAATTTTGATGTGTTTTTGATAAAAAAAAGATAAAAAATGAACAAAAACAAAGAAATACTAATTGTAGGATTTGCGCTCTTTTCGATGTTTTTTGGTGCTGGCAATTTAATTCTACCTCCCTATTTAGGAGTAAAAGCAGGAGAAGTTTGGAGCTTGGTTACCATCGGTTTTTTTATCACCGCTGTTTTTATTCCTATTTTAGGAATTTTAGCACACGCCAAGTTACAAGGAACGATGTACGATTTTGGTAAAAAAGTATCCCCTTCTTTTAGTTGGGCCTATTGTTTGATTGTCTACACCATTTCAATAACGCTACCTGCACCTAGAACTGCTTCAGTAACACATGAAATGGCAATTGCACCTTTTTTTGAAATCAGCCCATTATTAACAAGTATTATTTATTTTGTGCTGGTCTTTTTATTTGTCATCAATCGCTCTAAGATCTTATCACTAATTGGCAAATATCTAACCCCCTTAATCATCCTTATTCTAACCAGCATTATCTGTGTCGGAATTTTTTCTGTTCCAGAAACCATGCGGGCTTCATCATTAACATCTCCACTAATCAACGGTTTATTAGAAGGCTATCAAACTTTTGATGCTATTGGAGCTATTGTGGTTGGTGGTGTTTTGATCGTTTCTATCAACTTTAAAAAAGACCTGTCCTTTGAAATTAAAAAAGAGCTCATTAGCAAAGCGGGGTTTGTGGCAGGAATTGGCTTACTAATTATCTATACTGGACTCATATACAACGGTGCGTTATTTAGCAACACTTTTCCTTCAGAAGCAACAAGAGTTGAAGTGTTGTCTGGCCTAAGCACACAAACACTTGGAAATATTGGCACTGCTTTTTTAAGTGTTTTGGTTGGATTGGCATGTTTTACAACGGCCATCGGAATTATTACTGGAACTTCAGATTATATCAAAGGGCTGTTTAACAATTCGCAACGTGCATATACAATAACCGCAATTATTAGCTGTACTTTAGGCATCGCCGTTGGACAATTTGATGTGCACCACATCATCAACATCGCCTTACCTGCATTGATGTTTATATATCCAATAACAATTGTACTTATTTTTTTAAATGTACTACCAAATAAATGGGCGTCATCATTGGTATTTAAAGCGGTGGTATTTGTCACTTTTGTTTTTAGCATCCCCGATTTTTTACAGTTTTTACTGCCTGCGGACAGCCTATCGGAAATTCAAAATATGATTCCATTTTCAAAAGAAAGCTTGGGCTGGGTCTTGCCTGCTTTGATGGCATTTATAGCTGTAAATTTAATACAGAAAAAACAACGAAACACTTAATTCCGTCTATGATGGGTTCATCAAGTCTTCTATTTCATCCGCTTCAATAGGAATGTTACGCATCAAATTAAAAGGATCTCCTTTTTCTTGAATCACCACATCATCTTCCAAACGAATTCCGAAGCCTTCATCAGGAATGTAAATTCCGGGCTCTACCGTAAAGAGCATATTTGCTTGCATTGGCTCAATCAATAAGCCATAATCATGCGTATCTAAGCCCATGTGATGTGAAGTTCCGTGCATAAAATATTTTTTATAGGCTGGCCAATCTTTGTCTTCATTCTGTACATCTGCTTTGTCTAACAAACCTAAACCAAGCAATTCTGAAGTCATTATGTTACCTACTTCTACATGATAATCTGCCCAAATAGTTCCTGGAACTAACAATTTTGTCGCTTCTTTTCTTACCTGGTTTACAGCATTGTATACTGCTTTTTGGCGGTCTGTAAAACGTCCTGAAACAGGAATTGTACGAGTCATATCCGAAGAATAGTTTGCATATTCTGCACCCACATCCAACAATATTAAATCGCCCGCTTTACATTGTTGGTTATTTTCTATATAATGCAATACATTGGCATTGTTACCACTCGCAACAATTGGTGTATACGCGAATTTTTTAGATCGATTTCTTAAAAATTCATGCATAAATTCTGCTTCAATTTCATATTCCCAAACACCTGGCTTGGTAAAGTTTAAAATTCTACGGAATCCTTTTTCAGTAATATCACAGGCTTGCTGAATTAAGTCTAATTCTATCTGATGCTTTACAGAACGTAAACGTTGCAAAATCGGATTGCTCTTTGCTACTGAATGTGCAGGATACTTTTCTCGCATCCATTTTGTAAAACGATCTTCTCTGGTTTCTGTTTCTACAGAAGCTCTATAATGTTCGTTCGTGTTGATATACACCGTGTCACATTGCGACATCAATTCAAAAAACACCTTTTCTAAATCTTGCAACCAATACACCGTTTTGATTCCTGCCGTTTTTAATGCAGCTTCTTTTGTTAATTTTGCCCCTTCCCAAACAGCAATATGCTCGTTGGTTTCTTTTAAGAATAATATTTCACGATGCTCTGGTTTTGGGCTATCAGGAAATAAGACCAAAACACTTTCTTCTTGATCTACACCACTTAAATAAAAAATATCTCTGTGCTGTTCAAAAGGCATCGTGCTATCTGCACTAATTGGATAGATATCATTCGAATTAAAAACAGCCAAACTCTTAGATTTCATTTTAGTCGTAAAATTTTTACGATTGGTGATAAACAAGTTGCTATTTATTGGAGTGTATTTCATGTGTTTATAGGTATTATTTTTTAACGGTTACATGCTGCATGCCTACCACAGGTAGGTTCGCTATTAATGATTCTCTTGAGTGATGAAAATTTTAACATGCTCGTTTCATCTGTCTACTATTTTAATCCTGACAAATGTAGCAATTCTATAGAGAAAAAGTTAGTCGTTTTTTACCCTTTTTAAAGCATCTAAAGACCTATACATAAATGGAAAAAACCTGTTTTTAGGTTAAAAATCAATCCCGAGGACTCGAAATCAAAAAATAGAATCAAAAAAAAAGATCTAGTAAGCATTGATTTTCAAAGGGTTACAGATCGATAAAAGATAAAAAAGATAAAAAAATAATTTTATTCTGTCGTTTCTATAAGATATAGTAGTATCTTTGCGGCTAATATTATTTTTAATTTTTATTACAATGAGTAAAGGTACAGTAAAATTCTTCAATGAATCTAAAGGATTTGGTTTCATCACTGAAGAAGACAACAACAAAGAACATTTTGTACACATTTCTGGATTAATCGATGAGATTAGAGAAGGAGATGACGTAGAATTTGACTTACAAGAAGGTAGAAAAGGAATGAACGCGGTAAACGTGAAAGTTATCTAATAAATATACTTTTTTTAGTACAAAACGCCTATCAATTAATTTGATAGGCGTTTTTATTTGACCTCAATTGAAGTTCTTTTTATCTTCTTCTGTTTTTATTTCTATTTCTTCCAGAATTATTTCTGCTCTTATTTTCAGAAGAACCTCCTCTAGACCTATGACTTTGGGAGTTTCTAAAGCTTGGTTTTTTTGAATTTGGTTTTCCTGGCTCCGTAATGTTATTAGGCTCAAAACCTTCAATGGTTTCCGTTTCTAATTGTTGTCCCAACAGTTTTTCAATACCTCTAACATATTCCATTTCTTCAATACACACTAAAGAAATAGCTTCTCCTTTTGCACCAGCTCTTCCTGTTCTACCAATTCTGTGTATATAATCTTCAGAAATATTTGGCAATTCGTAATTGACAACATGTGGCAATAACGGAATGTCTAAACCACGTGCAGCAATGTCTGTTGCTACCAAAACTCGTACGTCATTGCTTTTAAACCCTGCTAAAGCTTTGGTTCTTGCACCTTGGCTTTTGTTTCCATGAATGGCTGCTGCAGAAATTTCACTTTGTAATAATTTTTTAGTCAGCTTATTGGCACCGTGTTTGGTTCTTGTAAAAATCAACACTTGTTTCCAATTTCCTTCAGAGATCAACTTGGTAAGTAATTCAGTCTTTTTGCCTTTATCTACACGATATATTTTTTGCACTACCTTTTCTGCGGTAGAATTTTCTGGTGATGCCTCTACCAAGACGGGCTTGTGTAAAATACCACTTGCCAACTGCTTAATTTCATTAGAAAATGTAGCAGAGAATAATAAGTTTTGACGTTTAGAAGGCATTAAACTCATAATTTTTTTAATGTCTCTTAAGAAACCCATGTCCAACATTCTGTCTGCTTCGTCCAACACCAAAATTTCAACACGCTTTAAAGAGAGTGCTCCTTGATTTTCTAAATCTAACAACCTTCCTGGTGTTGCTACCAAGACATCAATTCCTTGTCGGATTGTAGCAATTTGGGCTTTGGCTTTTACCCCTCCAAAAACTACCGTAGATCGCATGTTCAAATGCGCGCCATATTCTCTTACATTGTCATATACCTGTGCCGCTAATTCTCTTGTTGGTGTTAAAATCAACGCTCTAATTGGGCGATGTCTTAATTTTTTTGTTCCCTCTAGTATTTGTAGCAGTGGCAAAGTAAATCCTGCGGTTTTCCCTGTCCCTGTTTGTGCTGATGCCAACACATCTCTTCCTTCTAAAATAAGTGGGATTGCTTTTTCTTGTATCGGTGATGGGGTAGTGTATCCTTTTTCTTGTATCGCTTTTAACAAAGCGTCTGATAATCCTAATGATTTGAACGACATATATCTATTTTCAAAAACAAGATAAAGCCTCGTTTTTATATCGCGGCAAATGTACAGCTAATTATCTAAAAGAAGCCTGCAAATATGCCTTCAACGAAAGCCTCATGCTTGTTTAGACTTTTTAAAGTAATTGATACTCTTAAAGAACCTTTAAAATTTTGTTAATTTTTTTATTTCTGATAGGACTTGTTGTAAATTCATCGTCTAAAATCAACCAACCATGTATAAATTACTGACAACAACTGCTGTATTTTTTCTTACTTTTTCTTTTGCCTTTGCGCAACAACCTACAAGTGCTGCAAAAACGATACAAGATGCTTTAGTACAAAAAGAGAGAATGAGCCAACACTCCATTGTCAAAAACATTGAATTCACAAACATTGGTCCAACAATTATGAGTGGTCGTGTGGTAGACATTGATGTAAATCCTATAAATACAAACGAATTTTATGTTGGTTATGCCTCTGGAGGTTTGTGGTATACAAACAATAACGGAACTTCTTTTAGTCCGGTTTTAGACAATGCTCCGACACAAAATATTGGAGACATCGCTATCGATTGGAAAAATGGAACGATTTGGGTAGGCACAGGAGAAAGTAATTCTTCTCGCTCTTCATATCCGGGAATTGGAATCTTAAAATCAACCGACAAAGGAAAAACATGGGTCAATGTTGGCTTAACAGACTCTCATCATATTGGTAGAATTATCATCAACAAAAACAATCCCAATGAAGTTGTTGTTGGTGTTATTGGTCATTTGTATTCTTCAAATGCTGAACGCGGAATTTTCAAAACCTCTGATGGAGGTAACACGTGGACAAAAACACTTTTTATAAACGAACATACAGGGATTATTGATGTAAGTGTATCTCCAACCAATTCCTCCATTTTATATGCCGCTTCATGGGAGCGCAATAGAAAAGCATGGGATTTTGATGGCGATGGCAACGGTTCTGCAATATACAAAAGCACAGATGCAGGAATTTCTTGGGAAAAAATGACCACCAAAGGGAAAGGTTTTCCTTCAAATGATGGTGTTGGTAGAATTGGTCTGGCGACTTTTAACGACAATGTGGTGTATGCGTTTTTAGACAATCAGAATAGAAGACCTGAGAAACCTAAGAAAAAAGGAACTGGAATTCAAAAAGACGATTTTAAAACAATGACGGTTGCTGATTTTATGAAATTAGACAATAGCGCTCTAAATAAATACCTAAAAAGCAATCGTTTTGCTAAAAAAGAAACGGCAACAGTCGTAAAAACCTCTGTAAAGAGTGGAAAACTAAAACCAAGCCATTTGGCTTCTTATTTAGAAGACGCCAATTCTAGATTGTTCAATTCGCCTGTAATTGGTGCAGAAGTCTATAAATCTACCGACGGAGGAAACACCTGGAAAAAGACACATACAAATTACTTAGATGATGTGTATAGTTCTTATGGCTATTATTTCGGAATTATGGGCGTTAGTAACCTCGACCAAAACAAAATTTATATTGGAGGGGTTCCTTTATTAAAATCGAATGATGGCGGAAAAACATTTACAAGCATTGGTGCAAGAAACATGCATTCAGATCACCAAGCGCTTTGGCTAAATCCAACTACAATAGGACATGTCATCAACGGAAATGATGGCGGAATTAACATTACCTACGACGATGGGAAAAATTGGACAAAAAACAATCCACATGCAGTGGGACAATTTTATTCGGTAAATATAGATCACCAAAAACCATACAACGTATATGGTGGCTTACAAGACAATGGTGTTTGGTATGGTCCAAGTACTTATCAAGCTTCTAAAAGCTGGAAAGGACGCGGTAGCTATCCATACAAAAGTATTGGTGGTGGAGACGGAATGCAAGTACAAATAGACAGCCGAGATAATATTACCGTATATTCGGGTTCTCAATTTGGGTACTATTATCGGGTCAATTTAAAAACAGGAAAGCGTCTTTCTATTCATCCAAAACATGAATTAGGAGATGCTCCATATCGTTACAATTGGCAAACTCCAATCTTATTGTCGCCACACAATCAAGACATCTTATACATGGGTGCTAATAAATTATTGCGTTCTATGGATCAAGGAGCTACTTTTCAAGTAATTTCTAAAGATTTAACAACGGGAGGGAAAAAGGGAAATGTTCCTTATGGTACCTTGACAAGTATTTCTGAAAGCCCGTTGCAATTTGGATTGATTTATACAGGATCTGATGACGGCTTGATTCATATAACAAAAGATGGAGGGGTTTCTTGGGAAAACATCATAGGATCCTTGCCGAAAAATTTATGGGTCAGTAGAGTTATTGCTTCTAAATATGCCAAAAACAAAGTATATGCAACCTTAAACGGAATGCGATTTGATGATTTCAATACCTATGTTTTTAAATCTGAAGATTATGGAAAAACTTGGGAAAATATTGGTAGTACGATTCCAACATCCGCAGTAAATGTAATTCGAGAAGATGAAGAAAACGACGCTGTTTTGTATGTAGGAACTGACAATGGCTTGTATGTTTCTTTGGACCATGGTCATTCTTGGAATGTGTTTCAAAATGGCTTGCCAAATGTGGCGGTTCATGACCTTGTGATACAACCAGAAGCCAAAGAATTGGTTGTAGGAACCCACGGAAGAAGTATTTATAAGGCAGATATTTCTGTATTGCACAACTTTAATGAATATCAGCATAAGGCTACTCACCTTTTTAAAATTTCAAACATTCGTCGTTCATCAAGATGGGGAAATTCTTGGAGCCAATGGTCACCACCAACCCTTCCAAAATTGAAATTTTCTATCTTTTCGAATGCTCCTAAAAAAGCAACCATCTCTGTGTTTTCTGGTGCTGTAAAAGTGACTTCATTTACCACTCAGCTAAGCAAAGGGTTTACGTTTGTGAACTATGATGTTTCCATGTCTAAAAAAGGGAGAAAAGCCTATTTGAAAGCAAACAAAAAAGCAAGCATTACAACAGCTAAAAATGGTCTTTATTATTTACCAATAGGAACTTATACCGTTAAAATTGGAGATGTAAAGCAATCATTTAAGGTAAAGTAAAACGTGTTGCCGTTCTATAAAAACAAGAAGATATCTAAAAATAGCGAGCGCTCCTTATGTCATAAGTGAAGCGCTCGCGCTAGTTTGAAATGACGCTACATCATCCTCAATTATTTAAACGCGTTCTAAATACTTTAGAAAACAAAAAAGTTGTTTGCTCAAACAACTCAATAGGTGTAGATTTGTACTAATTTTTAACAAACAAAAAATGAGTGGATTATTATCTTCATCGATAGCAAGAAAGTTTGCCATGGCACTTTCGGCATTTTTCTTAATCTTTTTTCTATTAATGCACGTAAGCGTAAACCTCTTGTCGGTTTTTAGCGAAGACGTATTTAATACAGCCTCCCACTTTATGGGAACAAATCCATTGGTACAGTTTGCACTACAACCTCTATTAATTTTTGGAGTTGTCTTTCATTTTGTACTAGGCTTTGTCTTAGAATTAAAAAACAGGAAAGCTGTTGGAATCAAATATGTGCAAAACAACAGAGCTGCAAATTCTACTTGGATGAGTAGAAACATGATCTATTCTGGATTGGCAATTTTAGCATTCATCGTATTGCATTTCATCGATTTTTGGATTCCTGAACTGAAGTACAAGTATGTAGATGTATTGCCCGAAGATCCGCATCGTTATTTTGAAGAATTACAACATAAATTTATCTCTCCTGTAAGAGTTGGAGCTTATGTTGTTGCTTTCGTCTTTTTAGCATTGCATTTATTACACGGATTTAACTCTGCATTTCAATCGATGGGACTTAACAATACCTACACAAAAAGCATTAAAAAATGCGCAAAAGGATATGCGATTCTCATTCCAGCATTGTTTATTTTTATTGCACTGTTTCACCATTTCAATCACTAAACTAGTATGGCTACATTAGATTCTAAAGTTCCTAAAGGTCCTATAAAAGATAAATGGACAACCTATAAAGATAAAATTAACCTTGTAAATCCTGCGAACAAACGTAATATCGACATTATTGTAGTTGGAACAGGTTTGGCTGGAGGTTCTGCTGCTGCAACCTTGGCAGAATTAGGATACAATGTAAAAGCATTTGCGTACCAAGATTCTCCTCGTAGAGCGCATTCAATTGCTGCTCAAGGAGGTATCAATGCTGCAAAAAATTATATGGGCGATGGAGATTCTAGCTATCGTTTATTTTACGATACTGTAAAAGGAGGCGATTACCGTTCTCGTGAAGCCAACGTACATCGATTAGCAGAAGTTTCAGGAAACATCATTGATCAATGTGTGGCACAAGGAGTTCCTTTTGCTCGTGATTATGGCGGATTGTTAGACAATCGTTCGTTTGGAGGCGTATTGGTTTCTAGAACTTTTTATGCAAAAGGACAAACAGGACAGCAATTATTATTAGGTGCTTATTCTGCAATGAACCGTCAAATTGCTCGTGGTAAAATTGAAATGTTCAATCGCCATGAAATGTTAGATGTGGTTCTTGTTGATGGAAAAGCTCGTGGAATTATTGCGCGTAACTTAGTCACTGGAGAAATTGAGCGTCACTCTGCACATGCTGTAGTGATTGCTACTGGTGGTTACGGAAATGTGTATTTCTTATCTACAAATGCCATGGGATCTAATGCAACTGCTGCTTGGAAAATTCATAAAAAAGGAGCCTTTTTTGCAAACCCTTGTTATACACAAATTCACCCAACCTGTATTCCGCGTTCGGGAGATTATCAGTCAAAATTAACATTGATGTCAGAATCATTGCGTAACGATGGACGTATTTGGGTTCCTAAAAAGATGGAAGATGTATTGGCCATTAGAGAGGGAAACTTAAAACCTACTCAAATTGCTGAAGAACATAGAGATTATTACTTAGAAAGAAGGTATCCTGCATTTGGAAACTTAGTGCCTCGTGATGTTGCCTCTAGAGCAGCAAAAGAACGTTGTGATGCTGGTTATGGCGTAAATGAAACAGGAGAAGCTGTGTACTTAGATTTTAAATCTGCCATTGCTCGTTATGGAAAAGAACAAGCAAAATTACAGCACATTTCAAATCCTTCAGAAGGAAAAATATATGAATTAGGACAAGCAATCGTAGAAGAAAAATACGGAAACTTATTCCAAATGTATGAGAAAATTGTAGATGAGAATCCGTACGAAACTCCAATGATGATTTATCCAGCTACGCATTATACAATGGGTGGTGTTTGGGTAGATTATAACTTAATGACTACTGTTGAAGGCTTATACTGTATCGGAGAAGCCAACTTCTCAGACCATGGAGCAAACAGATTAGGAGCTTCTGCATTGATGCAGGGATTGGCTGATGGATATTTTGTATTGCCATATACAATTGGCGATTATTTATCTGACGAGATTAGAACTGGACCTATTTCAACAGATACCAAAGAATTTGAAGAAGCCGAAAAAGAGGTACAATCTCGTTTGGATTTCTTTATCAATAATAATGGAGAGCATTCTGTAGATTATTACCACAAAAAATTAGGGAAAATCATGTGGAATAATGTTGGAATGACTCGGAATGAAAAAGGCTTGAAAGAAGCAATGAGTGAAATCAAAGCCTTGCGTGAAGATTTTTGGAAAAACGTAAAAGTTCCTGGGACTTTAAATGAAATGAATCCAGAGTTAGAAAAAGCAGGTAGAGTTGCTGATTTCTTAGAATTGGGAGAGCTCTTTGCCAAAGATGCATTGGACAGAAACGAATCTTGTGGTGGACACTTTAGACAAGAATCTGTTGAATTGGATGGATTGCAAAAAGGAGAAGCAAAACGTAACGATACAGACTTCGCTTATGTTTCTGCATGGGAATACAAAGGAGAACCTGCTGATGCTGTTTTGCACAAAGAAGAATTAGAGTTTAACGATATTGAATTGAAACAACGTTCGTATAAATAGTATACCAATTTAGTGAATGTAACCGTGTAAGAATTGGTACATTTTTAAATTGATTCATTTTCAAATTGAAAACAATGAATTTAACATTAAAAATCTGGAGACAGAAAAGCGCCAAAGATAAAGGGCAAATGGTTGCGTACAACGTAACTGATATTTCAGAACATATGTCATTTTTAGAAATGATGGATGTATTGAATGAACAGTTGATTAATACAGGTGATGATCCTGTTGCCTTTGATCATGATTGTCGTGAAGGAATTTGCGGGATGTGTTCGATGTACATCAATGGTCAAGCACATGGTCCTGATAGAGGTGTAACTACCTGTCAATTGCACATGCGTATGTTTAAAGATGGCGATACCATTACAATTGAACCATTTAGAGCAAAAGCATTCCCTGTAATTAAAGATCTCGTGGTAGATAGAATGTCTTTTGAACGTATTCAACAAGCAGGTGGATTTATTTCTGTAAATACTTCTGGGAATACACAAGATGCCAATGCCATCCCAATTTCTAAGCAGGCTGCAGATGAAGCAATGGATGCCGCAACATGTATTGGTTGTGGTGCTTGTGTTGCTAGTTGTAAAAACTCTTCTGCCATGCTGTTTGTAGGTGCAAAAGTATCTCAGTATGCATTGTTGCCTCAAGGGCAAGTAGAAGCCGCAGAACGTGTATTAAGCATGGTAAAACAAATGGATGAAGAAGGTTTTGGAAACTGTACAAACACAGGAGCTTGTGAAATTGAATGTCCTAAAGGGATTTCTTTAGAAAACATTGCTCGTATGAATAGAGAGTATTTAAGTGCGAGCTTGAAAGGATAAAACAACTCCTTGCTAAAAATAAAAACCTCTTGGAAACAATTCCAAGAGGTTTTTTGTGTGTACAGCTTTTCTACGATGTGTAAACCTAAGTTCGTAGGAATGATAAAGTTGCCTATAAAAAAAGTCCTTTGAAAATTCAAAGGACTTTTTAATGGTATTTAGTTATCGTATTATGGGTTGATCGTCCAAGATACGTAGTATTGAGAACCGATTGCTCCAACACCTGGTGCACTAAAGTACTCTTTACCTCCTAAATTCGCACCCCCTATTTTCAAGGTAGATTTGAATTGTGGTATTCTAAAATTGATTTGAGCATCAACTGTTGTTCTAGCTGCAATCGTAGCATCATAGAACGTAGATTGCCATAAGAACTCATCTTGCCATCTTAAGTTTACATTAAATCCAAAGTTCTTAAACATGTTTGGATTTCCAAACTGAACTTTTACCTTGTGCTCTGGCGTATTAAATCCTGCTTCAAAATCTGGATCAGAAGCTTCATCGAAGGTAAACTTTGCATAGGTGTAATTTGCGCCTAAGCTAAACCCATTGAATATTTTCGTAGACAATCCGATAGAAGCCCCATAAGAACTAATATCTGCTGTAGAGTTTGTATACAATGCTACCACTTTATAATCTCCATTACTTAAGGCAACTAAAGAGATTGGAGTAGGCCCTCCTCCAAGCGGAGTTAAATCTACAAGGTCAGAAAAATCAGCTTTTCCATATAATGGGGCAATCACATTTTTAGAAGCAATAAAATCTTCATATTGATTGTAATATGCACTAAAATCGATTGTAACTCCTTCTATAACTCCTCTATATCCTGCTTCAAAAGCAGTTACTCTTTCTGGTTTTACCAAATCTATATTCGCTTTTTTTAACAGCCCTGGGTTTCCTGTTGCAAGAAATTGATATAAAGAGCTCAATGACCAAGAGTTTTCATAAGCTCCTCTTCCAGTTATACTAGCTGTAGAACCAATATTGCTTGCTGTTGTAGCATTTATATACCCTGCTAATCCTGCAGGTATTCCTAATAATATTGGTGCTGACGTATATCTATCTAAATTATCTGGAGCCGTTCCTATCAATAAAGCTCTACCTGCATCTAAACCAATGTATTGGTCTTGTGTTGTAGGGTTTCTAAATCCTGTTTGAACAGACCCTCTAAGGTTATGGTTTTTATCCTCTCCCACTGCGTACGATAAAGATATCCTTGGTGAAACATTACCATCAAAATTCTGCGCTTTGTCATAACGAGCAGAAGCTGTTACCTTTAATCTGTCATCCATAAATTTCTTTTGTCCTTGAACATATGCGCCATATTCATTATAATTGATTGGTCCATCAATGTCTGTAAAAATAGTTCCGTTAGAACGTAAAGAATATTCTCTAAACGACCCTCCAACTTGGATATCAGCAAAATCAATATAATCTCTTAAGTTGAGATTTGCATCTACATGGTATAATCTTGTGTTATCTGTAAATTTAGAACCTGTTATCAAACTAGGGTCTGATGTTACTGTGTTAAATGCTGATTCAAACCCTGAAGTTCCAGGAACTAAAGCGCCTATTTGAGCATAACCTCTAGCTTGTTGATGAATAAGTCCAGGGTTGGGAGTTCCACCTGCCAAAATTGTTCCCACATATGTTTGAACATAGGCTCCTGCATATTCTGTAAACCATTGTCGATCAGATTTCCAAGCCCTGTTAATATTAATAGCTGCAAAACGTGTATCATAAGAATCTCCTGCGCTTTCTGCAGTCATATATCCTCTTACAAAGAAATTTTTCCCTTTAAACTCTAATTTATGTTGCTCCATAAAAAAGTTTTTAATACTATAGCGATTTGTTCCTTGATAAATCGTATTTCCTGTACCGTATTTAGTATTCCAAATGATTTCTAAACGATCATTACCCCAAGGTCTATAATTTAATGAGACTCCCATTTTCACACTTCTAGCTTCATCCCCCATCAAATCTTCTTCATTGTATCCTGTTCTTGAAACTGTTGTAGAACCCATCGTTGATGCAATAAATGCAGGCACCCCATTGGCAAGAGCAATCTGTTCAAAATTTAAGGTGGTTGCTACTTCATCACCATATACGTTCAATCCGTTATATCCAGGATTTGTAGCTCTATCATTTACACCTGTAACTTCATCTCTGTAGTCTACTGCTGCCCATTCTGTTCCTTTTAAATAAGATAGGGTAGCTTTTGCCGCAAAGTAATCAGAAAACGCATGCGCCATTCTAATACTGGTGTCATAAAACATATTATCTCCTGCTGCTTTCTGGCTTGTAACACCAGATTTATATACATAACTAATTCCTTGGTAATCAAAAGGACTTTTACTGGTCATAAACATGATTCCGTTAAAAGCATTTGCTCCATACAGCGCAGAAGATGCTCCTGGTAGTAATTCAACTGTTTTAACATCTAATTCAGACATTCCTAGCAAATTCCCCAAAGCAAAATTCAACGCTGGAGACGAATTGTCCATCCCATCAACCAATTGCATAAAACGTGTATTTGCAAACGTTGCAAAACCACGCGTGTTTACAGATTTAAATGTAAAACTGTTGGTATTAATATCTACACCTTTTAAATTTTCTAGCCCATCATAAAAAGAGGGAGAAGAGGTGTTTCTAATTGCTCTAATATCCATTCTTTCTATCGTAACTGGAGATTCCATGATACGTTCTGGAGTCCTAGATGCAGAAACTATAACCTCATCTAAGGAAGTAGCATTTTCAGTTAAGCCTACACTTACAACTTGATTATTTTTTGTAATGTCCACTTTTTTTGTTTTGTACCCTAACGTTGATAATTCAATCGTAAAAGGGGGTGCGTCTGTAACTTTTAAAGTAAATTTTCCATCAAAATCTGTAGTTGTTCCTACAGCTTTTCTGGAAATTTTAATGTTAACTCCTGGCAAAGGCTCACCAGACTTATCGTCTGTTACCGTTCCGGAAAAAGTTGTTTGTGCAAACGTAGTAGCACCAATAAACAGTGCAAACGCAACAAGTAATAAATTTCTCATAATGTAAAATATTTGTTAATCTGGTCTGCAAAGTACAATTTTTTTTGAACTATGTTAAAGAACTCTTAAAAAAATTGCTAATTTATGAAACAATCTACTAAGTTAAAACAATCTACTAAGTTGTTTATTTGATATTCTAAACCATATTATTGCTCTAAATAAAAGACAAATTGTAACTTTGTAAAAATTTAGTTGCCTTTTGGAAGTTACCCATTCACTTGCTAATTATAAAACCTCAAAAAAAACCATTGTTACAATTGGTACTTTTGACGGGGTGCATATTGGACATCAAAAAATTATTGAGCAATTGGTGGAAACCGCTAAAAAAACGAATAGAAAATCTGTTGTATTAACGTTTTTCCCACATCCTAGAATGGTTTTACAGAAAGAGGCTTCTATCGAATTGATTAACACCATTGATGAACGCGCTACGTTATTGGCTAAAACGGGCTTAGATTATTTGATCATTCACCCTTTTAATAAAGAATTTTCTCGTTTAACTGCCTTAAATTTTGTTAAAGAGGTGTTGGTGAATCAATTAAACATTGCAACGTTAATTGTTGGATACGATCATCATTTCGGAAAAAATAGAGAAGGAAATTTAGAGCAATTGATAGAATACAGTCATTTATATAATTTTGAAATTCAAGAAATTCCTGCTCAAGATATTGATGATGTATCTGTAAGCTCAACAAAAATCAGAAAAGCATTAGCGGAAAAGAACATAAAAACTGCCAATCGCTATTTAGGTTATCCTTTTATGTTAAGTGGCACCGTTATCAACGGGAAACAATTAGGTGGGAAAATTGGATTTCCGACCGCAAATATCGATATCAAAGAAGACTATAAACTAATCCCTAAAACAGGGGTTTATATTGTAACATCAGTCATTAATAATAATGTAGTCTTCGGAATGATGAATATTGGTTTCCGCCCAACGGTTGATGGGAAACATCAGACGATTGAAGTGCATTTCTTTGACTTCAATCAAGAGTTATATGGAGAAACCCTATGCATTGAACTACACTATTTTTTACGAGATGAACAAAAATTCGACTCTGTTGAGGCTTTAATTACTCAACTTCAAAAAGACAAAGAAGCTTCTTTACAGTACATTCAAAACAACCTATAGGGATCAATTCAAAATTCTTTGACAAGAATTTTCCTTCAAAACACCACTGCAACATGGTAAAAAGGTCAAACTTGAATGCGGAAATTGATTTTAAAAGAAATTCCTAAAAGTCTAGACAACTTCATTCCCAACTCATTGGTTAATTGTTACAGTTGCTGTATCTTTACGGCTCTTAAATTTTAAAAAATGTTACAAGTTCAGTTTATTAGAGAACACAAACAAACTGTTTTAGACGGGTTGGCAAAGCGCAATTTTGCAAATGCAGAAACGATGATTGATGAAGTAATCTCTTCGGATGAAAATCGTAGAAAAACACAAGTATTATTAGACAATGTATTGGCAGAATCGAATAGCTTGTCTAAAGAAATTGGGCAATTTTTTAAATCTGGAGAAGTTCAAAAAGCGACGCTGTTAAAAGAAAAAACTGGCCAATTAAAAGAAGAAGCTAAAAAACTGACTGAAGACTTGAATAGCGCTGCAAACAAATTGCAAGAGCTGTTATATCAAATTCCAAATATTCCTCATAGTTCTGTTAAACCTGGAAACTCTGAAGAAGACAATGAAGAGATCTTTGCTGAAGGTGAAATTCCTGATTTAGGAGACACTGCATTGCCGCATTGGGAATTGGCAAAAAAATATGACATCATAGATTTTGAGTTAGGCACCAAGATTGCGGGTGCTGGATTTCCTGTTTACAAAGGAAAAGGAGCCAAATTACAACGCGCAATGATCAATTATTTTCTCGATAAAAACATCGCTGCGGGCTATAAAGAATATCAAGTTCCTCATTTAATCAATGAGGCTTCAGGAATTGGAACGGGACAATTGCCAGACAAAGAAGGGCAAATGTACCATTCAACTGTTGATGATTTGTATTTAATTCCGACAGGAGAAGTGCCAATTACCAATATGTTTAGAGGGAATCTACTCTCTGAAAGTGATTTTCCAATTAAATGTACCGGATATACGCCTTGTTTTAGACGAGAAGCAGGTTCTTATGGAGCACATGTTAGAGGTTTAAATAGATTGCATCAATTTGACAAAGTAGAAATTGTACGTATTGAACATCCTGATACTTCTTATGAAGCATTAGACGGAATGGTAGAACATATTAAAGATATTTTACGTGAACTAAAATTGCCATATCGTGTTTTACGCTTGTGTGGTGGAGATACAGGATTTACAGCTGCATTAACCTTTGATTTTGAAGTCTTTTCAACAGGGCAAGATCGATGGTTAGAAATTAGTTCTGCATCAAACTTTGAAACATTTCAAGCAAACAGATTAAAACTTCGTTTTAAAAACAAGCAAGGAAAAAGTCAATTAACACATACGGTGAACGGAAGTTCATTAGCGTTGCCTAGAGTATTGGCTGGAATTTTAGAAAATTATCAAACCGCAGATGGAATTAAAATTCCGGAAGTATTAGTACCTTATTGTGGATTTGATATGATTGATTAAGTATCTCAATCAATATAAAAGGATATTGCACGTTTCAAGAAAACTTAAAGCACACTTTTAGTTAGCAACCACTGCAATCATTAATCTTTTGTACTTGTTCATTTATATAAGTGCATTCAAATACGCGCCTATTTGACCTGCTTGCATAAAAACTTTTGAGTTCTTTTTTGCAGTTTCATAGTGTTTCGTTAGTTCGCTCATCATTGTAATTTGTTAGTTCGTTTAGTAAGTAGACAAGTTTCGTGCCAAAATGTTACACGAGTTCTTGGGAAAAAAGCTGATTTAATAAAATTTTAAACACATGAAAAACTGGATATTCTTTATTTTCCTTATAATTAGTCAGGTAAGTTACGGCCAAAATGATGTTGTATTGGCTGAAAATTACTACCGAGAAGGATCGTACAAGAAAGCGGCTCAGGTGTACAAAGTCTTAGTTAAAAAAAATCCTTATAACACCACCTACTTCAAACGGCTTATTACTTGTTACCAAGAAACCTCTCAATTTAAAATTGCTGAAAACCTTTTAAAAGAGCGATTGAGCGAAAACCCAAATCGCCCGTATTTGAATGTAGAATTAGGCTATAATTACGAAAAACAACATCTACAAAAAATTGCAAAGCCCTATTATGAAAAAGCCATCCTTTCTATTGAAAAACATCCCAATTTTGGAGGATATATTGCGCGGTTATTCAAGCAAAATAATCGTTTAGAATATGCCATCATTGCTTATAAAAAGACAATGCAACACAATCCGAATGCCAATTATAATTTTCAAATTGCACAGATTTATGGAGAAAAAGGGGCTTTTGAAAAGATGTTTCAATCGTATATTGATTTGGTTGATACCCATGAAAATTACCTAAAAATAGTACAGCGATATACCAGTAAATACATTACCGGAAACCCTGAAAACAATAACAACCTTTTATTTAAAAAAGTCCTAATTCGAAAATCTGTTGGCAATCCAAAAGATGCTTGGAATCAATTACTAAGTTGGTTGTTTATTCAGCAAAAAGAATATGAAAAAGCATTGGTTCAAGAAAAAGCATTGTTTAGAAGAAATCCTAAATACCTTTCAAATAGTATCAAATTAGGGCATATTGCTTTTGAAAATGAGGCCTTTCAAATCGCGAGACAATGTTTTAATTTTACACTAGAAAATACGCCTTTTTTAGAAGAAAAATTAAACGCAATTCTTTTTAATATAAAGATTGACATTGCGACAAAACAACCTGCTGTTGAAGAAAAATTTGAAACTGTTTTTTCCAACTACGGAAAAACCAACGTTACACTAAAACTTCAAATGGAATATGCAGATTATTTGACTTTTCAAAAAAAGCAACCCCAAAAAGCGACTGCCATTTTAATAGAAGCTTTGACCATTTCTTCTTCTAAATTTCAAAAAGCAAGACTCAAACTAAAATTGGGAGATGTGGCTGTATTTACTGGAAAATTCAACAAAGCGCTTATCTATTTTTCTCAAGTACAAACCCGCATAAAAAACCATCCTTTGGCACAAGAAGCGCGATTTAAAGTTGCACAAACTTCCTATTTTAAAAATGATTTCAAATGGGCATTGGCACAATTAAAAGTGTTAAAAGCGGCTACAACACAGCTCATTGCAAATGATGCCTTGGACTTGTTTTTAATCATTTCAGACAATCAACCAAAAGATTCTTTACCTTCAGGATTGGCACTATATGCAAAAGCCGATTTGTTAGTATATCAACATAAAAACAGGCAAGCAATTGATTCTTTGCAAGCTGTTTTAGTCAAGTTTAAAGGACGAAATATAGAAGATGAAGCACTTTATAAACAAGCGTTGTTATTTGTAAAAACGACTCAATTTGAAAAAGCAATTGCCAATTATGCTAAAATCATTTCACTAGACAAAGAAGGAATTTTAGTAGACGACAGTTTGTATCAATTAGCAGAATTGCATAAAAATCAATTAAATAACCCTGAAAAAGCTTCAGAATACTATCAAAAGATTATTTTTGACCATTCTTCTAGTATTTATTTGGTAGATGCCAGAAAGAAGTATCGAAAATTACGTGGAGACACGGTTCAGTGATCAGTTGGCAATCAACAAATAAATGATTTAACAGGTAAACAACAAACATGTACATATACAACGTAACCCTAAGCATAGACAAGAGCATTCACCAAGAATGGCTGATATGGATTCAAGACCACATTCAAGAAGTACTAGCAACAGGTAGATTTACAGGTGCAAAACTGACACAAGTATTGGTGGAAGAAGAAATGGGTGGCACTACTTATTCGATACAATACAACGTAAACACCCGTGAAGATTTGGACGATTATTACAAGTTTGATGCAGAGAGGTTACGCAATGAAGGGATGAAAAAATTTGCTGATAAAATGTTGGCTTTTCGCACCGAATTAAAAGTAGTGAATGAATTTTATCCAATTTCTGTAAAGAATTAAAAAGTAATTCCAATTCCTAAAGAAAAAGCATCAATAGAAGAAACGCCCAGCACAAAATGTTCATATCCAGAAGAGATGTGATACTTTTTTAAATGGTATTTTAACAACACTTTTGTTTTGTTTACAGATTGATGGTTGATAGAAGCCCCTTTGTGAGACACTACTAAACTTATCGGTTTTTTAATAAACCATTCTGCTCCAACACCTACAGAAAATCCAAATTTATGAACATCATTTCCCACATACATGGTTCCTAAACCAAACCAAAAATCTAATTTCTGAGTTCGTATTCTATGGTAGTTCAGCATCGCAGAAAAAAGTGAAAAAGAATCTGAAGTAGTTCCAACTTTTTCAAACAATTGCAAATAATCTACTTCAAAACCCATTCGCCGAAAAAACCGAAAATCAAGGTTCAGGTTATTTCCGTATAAATTATGGTCTTCTATCACAAAATTATTAGAAACATCTAACCTTGCCAATGCATAATTGGTAGAATCTGTATAGATGAAGTTTCCGAAAGAAGCAGTTTTATAAGGATATTCCGAAATTTCTGAAAAGTGCATTTCAGAATCTTTTTCAGCAATGCTCTCAATAGCAATTCCATAGGTAACAAAATAAGCAAATCTCATAACAATTCCTGCAAAAAACCCTCCTAAAGTTGTATCAGAATCATTACGTGTTCTTTTTGATGTAAGGGTCTTAGATCCGCTAGAAGAAGTTGTTTTTTCGGTCAAGCTTTCTTTCGCTTTTCCTAATTTTCCATTTTGAGAAAAACTTTGAGATGAAATACTAAAAATCAATACAATTGAAATAAGAACCTTTTTCATAGAGTCGGTTTAGAATAAGGTTCAAAACCAAAAATTATGCCACAAGGAAACCATGATTCGTGAATATCTTTATTTTAACAGTACCTTTGTCTCTTAAAAAATAAACACCCTACAATTTGTCAGTCAGAGCCAAAAAATATTTAGGACAACACTTTTTAACCGATGAAGACATTGCTAAAAAAATTGCAGATGCGCTCGTCGGAACTCAGTACGATCGTGTATTGGAGATTGGTCCAGGAATGGGGGTTTTAACAAAGTATTTGTTACAGAAAAAACCGAAAGTTACTGCGATGGAACTAGATTCAGAATCGGTAACCTATTTGCGAGAAACATTTCCTTTAGAGCACATTCAGCTAAATACTACCAGAGAGAAATTTGAAATCATTGAAGGCGATTTTTTAAAATACAACCTCGCTGAATTATTCAAACAAGAGCAAGTCGCTATTATTGGCAATTTCCCGTACAATATTTCTACACAAATAGTTTTTAAAGCTATTGAGTTTCGGGAGTTTGTTCCAGAATTTGCAGGAATGTTTCAAAAAGAAGTCGCGAAAAGAATTGCAGAAAAAGAAGGAAGTAAGGTTTATGGAATCTTATCTGTTTTAACACAAGCGTTTTTTGATGTTGAGTACTTATTTACCGTTCCGCCTACCGTTTTTAATCCACCTCCAAAAGTAGATTCTGGCGTTATTAGATTGACACGGAAAGAAAACTACAGCCTTCCTGTAGATGAAAAACTCTTTTTTAGAGTGGTAAAAACAGCCTTTAATCAACGAAGAAAAATGCTGCGAGGAAGCTTAAAATCCTTCAAACTTTCGGATACGTTAAAAGAAGACCCTATATTTGCGATGCGTCCCGAACAATTATCGGTACAAGAATTTATCAAATTGACCGCAAAAATAGCAGAAAATGGCATTTGAAATCACCAAACAGCTTCTTAAAAAAGTAGCGCTATACATCGATCAGCAAAACGACACGTCGCTTTCTGAATTGTTGAGCGATATGCACCATGCAGATATTGCTGAGATCCTGGATGAAATTTCTTTTGATGAAGCCGTATACATTATCAAGCTATTAGATAGTGAAAAAACATCTGAAGTATTGATGGATGTTGATGATGATGTACGTGAAAAAATTCTAAAAAATCTTTCTGCCAAAGAAATTGCCGAAGAAATAGATGAATTAGACACCGATGATGCTGCAGATATTATTGCTGAGCTCTCTGAAGAGAGGCAAGAAGCGGTAATGTCTGAAATTGAAGATGAAGAACATGTTAAAGACATTGTTGATTTACTGCAGTATGATGAAGATTCTGCCGGTGGTTTGATGGCAAAAGAGCTGGTGCGAGTCAATGAAAATTGGACGGTATTAAAATGCGTCAAAGAAATGCGTGCTCAGGCAGAAGAAGTGACTAGAGTACACTCTATTTATGTAGTTGACGATCAAGAAAAACTAAAAGGACGCTTGTCTTTAAAAGACCTGTTGATTACCAATGCAAGAACTCCGATTGTTGATGTTTACATTCCAAATGTAGATTTCGTAAATGTGAATGACAACTCTGAAGATGTTGCAAACATTATGCGGAAATACGATTTAGAAGCCATTCCTGTAGTGGATGAATTAGGGATTTTGGTAGGTAGAATTACCATTGATGATATTGTAGATGTGATCAAAGAAGAGGCCGATAAAGATTACCAATTAGCTGCCGGTTTAACAGAAGATGTAGAAGCTGATGATAGTATTTTACAACTCACCCGAGCACGATTACCTTGGTTATTTTTAGGACTTCTTGGAGGAATTGGAGCCTTTTTAATCATGGGAGGCTTTGAAGACATTTTTAAAGGAAGTGACATTACACTTTTCTTCTTTACTCCGTTAATTGCTGCCATGGCAGGAAATGTTGGAGTACAATCGTCTGCAATTATTGTACAAGGACTGGCAAATGACGATGTAAAAGGAAGTATCAACAGCCGACTGATTAAAGAAATGCTGCTAGCGACACTTAACGGGGTTATACTTGCTCTCTTTTTATTTTTATTTATCTGGGCATACGAAGGGAAAATAGACACTGCATTGGCCATATCTATTTCTTTAGTTGTTGTAATTATTGTTGCAGGTTTAATTGGCACCTTTGTTCCATTATTTTTAGATAAAAGAGGAATTGATCCTGCCATTGCAACAGGTCCTTTTATTACAACAAGTAATGATATTTTCGGAATCTTAATTTACTTTATGATTGCCAAAATGATCTTAGGAATTTAATTTTAACTTCGTAAACAAGTCCCAAAGTACTACACCACAACTCACAGAAATATTCAATGAATGTTTAGTCCCTAATTGCGGAATCTCAATAACCATATCAGAAGCAGAAACTACTTCTTGCTGCACTCCTTTTACTTCATTTCCCAACACAATGGCATAGGTTTGATTTTTTTCTGGGGTAAATTCGTTTAACATCGTGCTGTTTTCTGCTTGCTCAATAGACAATATGTTGATTTTTGACGCTTTTAATTTTTCAATCAATGTAAGCGTGTCTTTTGCATATTCCCACGCAACAGATTCAGTAGCACCCAATGCTGTTTTATGAATTTCTTTGTTGGGTGGTGTCGCTGTGATTCCGCAGAGATATATTTTTTCAATCAAAAAAGCATCACTAGTTCTAAAAACCGATCCTACATTGTTCAAGCTTCTAATATTATCGAGTATCACAATTAAAGGTGTTTTTTGAACCTCTTTAAATTCATCCACCGAAATCCTACCTAACTCACTATTTTTTAGTTTTCTCATATCAAAGGTCCAAAGGTTCAACAAGTTCAGTAAAAGTTTCTAAAAAAACTGTCGTCTGATTACTGCGCACTGAACACTGTTTTGTAACTTCGCAAAACTAATTTAAAATTTTGAAAAACTTGGCAAAAGCACCTATAAAAAAGGTCACTCCCTTAATGAAGCAGTACAATGCCATCAAGACAAAACATCCTGATGCCTTATTGTTATTTAGAGTTGGTGATTTTTACGAGACCTTTGGTGAAGATGCTAAAAAAGCCGCAGGAATTTTAGGAATTGTGTTGACAAAAAGAGGTGCAGGAAGCGAAACAGAAACTGCTTTGGCAGGTTTTCCGCATCATTCTTTAAACACCTACTTGCCAAAATTAGTCAAAGCAGGAATGCGTGTTGCCATTTGTGATCAGTTAGAAGATCCAAAAATGACAAAAACCATTGTAAAACGTGGTGTTACAGAATTGGTGACTCCTGGTGTTGCATTGAATGATGAAGTATTGCACTCCAAAACCAATAACTTTTTAGCAGCCGTACATTTTGAAAAGAAATTTTTAGGGGTTTCTTTTTTAGATGTTTCTACAGGCGAATTTTTAGTGGCGCAAGGAAATGAAGAATACATTGATAAATTATTACAAAATTTCAATCCGAGTGAAGTACTCGTTCAAAAACAACACAAGCAGCGTTTTTTAGAACTCTTTGAAGATCGGTTTTACACCTTTTATTTAGACGATTGGGTTTTTCAACAAGAATACGGACAAGAAACGTTACACAACCATTTTAAGGTCAACGCTCTAAAAGGGTTTGGAGTTGATACATTAAAACATGGAATTGTCGCTGCAGGTGCCGTAATGCATTATCTTTCTGAAACACAACACAACAAGCTAGAACACATCCAATCTATCACTAGAATTGCTGAAGACAAGTATGTTTGGATGGATCGATTTACCGTTCGAAATTTAGAATTATATCATGGAACTTCGGTAAACGCTGTTACGCTTATAGATATTATTGACGACACTATTTCTCCGATGGGAGGTCGTTTGCTAAAACGCTGGTTGGCCTTGCCTTTAAAAGATATCGAAGCCATTCAAAAACGTCATGAAACGGTGAAGTTCTTAATTGATTCTGATGATTTCTTTGAAACGGTAACCTATCAGCTACAACAAATTAGTGATATTGAACGATTGATTTCTAAAGTAGCTACTCAAAAAGCTTCTCCAAGAGAAGTTGTTTTATTAAAAAATTCTTTACAAGCAATTTTACCGATAAAAATAGCCGCTGAAAAAAGTAGTAATCCTACTGTAAAACAGATTGGAAAGCAGTTGAACAATTGTACAGAAATCATCGAAAAAATAACACACACCTTATTTGATGATGCACCAGTAAACATCAACAAAGGAAATTCCATTGCCAATGGTGTTTCTCAAGAATTAGATGATTTACGCGCCATTTCTTCTTCTGGAAAAGAATATTTAGACAACATGCTAGCGCGCGAATCTGAGCGAACAGGCATTACGAGCTTAAAAATCTCATTTAACAATGTTTTTGGCTATTATATCGAAGTTCGAAATAGTCATAAAGACAAAGTTCCTTCAGAATGGACTCGCAAACAAACATTAGTTAATGCAGAACGATATATTACTGAAGAACTGAAAGAATACGAAACCAAAATTTTAGGCGCCGAAGAAAAAATTGCAGTACTAGAACATGAGTTGTTTTCTAAATTGATTGCATACATCATTCAATTTATACAACCGGTTCAGCAAAATGCTAACGGAATTGCACAATTAGACTGTTTGCTATCCTTCGCAAAAACAGCCATCAACAATAATTATGTACGTCCGTTGCTTGATGAAAGCACAGACATTGAAATTAAAAACGGACGGCATCCAGTCATCGAAAAACAATTGCCCATTGGTGAAGAATATGTTGCCAATGATGTGGTTTTGAATCGAAATCAACAACAAATTATAATGATTACTGGTCCTAATATGTCTGGTAAATCTGCCATACTACGTCAAACTGCCCTGATTGTCTTATTGGCGCAAATGGGAAGTTATGTGCCTGCGCAAAATGCCCGAATCGGGATTGTAGACAAGATTTTTACACGTGTTGGTGCTAGTGATAATATTTCGATGGGCGAATCTACATTTATGGTAGAAATGAACGAAACCGCGTCTATTCTAAATAATATCTCTGAACGAAGCTTGGTCTTATTGGATGAAATTGGACGAGGAACGAGTACCTATGACGGAATTTCAATTGCTTGGGCAATTGCAGAGTATTTGCACGAACATCCTTCAAAAGCAAAAACATTATTTGCAACACATTATCATGAGTTGAATGACATGACAGAAACGTTTGATCGCATTAAAAACTTCAACGTTTCTGTAAAAGAATTGACAGACAACATCATCTTTTTACGAAAATTGGTAGCTGGTGGAAGCAATCATAGTTTCGGAATTCACGTAGCAAAATTAGCAGGAATGCCAACATTGGTGATCCATAGAGCCAATAAAATTTTAGCACAATTAGAAAAAAACCACACCAATAAAGACGTAAAAGACGCCTTAAAAAATGTGCAACATGAAGAAATGCAATTGAGCTTTTTTCAGTTAGACGACCCGTTGTTAGAAGACATCAAAGAAGAAATTTTAGCCACCAATATTGATACCCTAACACCTATTGAGGCATTGATGAAGTTGAATGAAATTAAACGAATGTTGATTAAAAAATAAGAATTCACTACACCGCACCATTTCAAAATAACTCCCTATCTTTGCAACTCGTATGAGTACAACTTTTTTATTTATTGGAGGTCCAGAAATTATTATCATCGGATTGATTGTGGTGATGCTGTTTGGTGCTGATAAAATTCCTGAAATTGCACGAGGCTTAGGAAAAGGAATGCGGCAATTAAAAGACGCCACCAATGATATTAAGAAAGAAATAAACGACACAGCAAAAAAACAAGGTATTGATACCGATATTGCCAAAGACATTACTTCAGAAATCAATAAGGTAAAAGATGGGATTGATGATTTTACAGGGCCTATCAAACGAAAGCTTTAACTTTTAAGGACTCATAAAAGGTTCCTGCCTTCGCAGGAATGACAAAATCACTTCACTCTACTAATGGTCAAGCCGTCTCTAATAGGCAACAATACCGTTTCTATTCTTTCATCAGAATTCAGTAAGTTATTATAGGCTAACAGCACTTTTGTATCGGTATCTTTTGGATCTAATTTTTCGACCACCTTGCCATTCCAAAGCACATTATCCGACAAAATAACACCGCCTTTGTTCATCTTGTCAATAATCAAATGAAAGTAATTGATATAGTTCGATTTGTCGGCATCGATAAAAACCAAGTCGAATTTCTCATGAATGGTCGGAATAATTTCCAAGGCATTTCCAACATAGCTCTTGATTTGATTTTTTGCGTGTGATTTTTGAAAGTATTTCTCTTGCAAGCTCGATAACTCTTCGTTTTTATCAATCGTATGAAGTATTCCTTCGGATGTCAATCCTTCTGCCAAACACAGTGCAGAATACCCTGTATAGGTTCCAATTTCTAAAATAGTTATTGGCTGAATTAGCTTAGAAATCATTGATAAAACACGCCCTTGAAAAGCACCGCTCAACATTCTTGGATTCAATACTTTTTGCCAAGTTTCTCTTGTGAGCTCCTGTAATAAAAGTGGTTCTTCTTGTGAATGACTCACCACGTAATTGTCTATTTTTTCAGGTAAAAAGTACATACATTAAGTTTTGTCAAAGATAAAAAAAACGAAATTTATAGCGTATAAATTTCGTTTTTTATCTGAATACTCTCTCTTTTGATTAACCAACTTCTTGCATCTTTCTTTTAAGAAGCTCTTTGTCTTCTATTGATAAACACCGTATTTCTTCTTTACAACTTCCTGCTTTCATTTTAAATACTGCAGTCATTGTTTTGTTCTGTTTTCCATATTTTGCGCAAAATTTACATAACAAAAAATGGAAATTTAATTTGATTTTCTCTAAAAAAGAAGCTTCTCCGTATTGGCCCTTATCGCAAATAGTTGTGGCCTCGTCACAAGTAATCATTATTTTTTTAAACATAATATTACGCATTAAACCAATTTTCTTCCATGCATTTTCTTAATTGAGTTCTTGCTCTGTGAATAATTACCCAAAGGTTTGACGCAGTAATATTTAACTCCTTACAAATTTCTTCAGTTTCAAATTCTTGAATGGTCTTCATTCTAAAAACCATGGCATATTTTTCTGGCAAATGGCCAATACATTGGTCTATTGTTTGTTTTAATTCTTCATTCTCTATCAATTTGTCCGTGTCATTGTCCCATGTTTGAGGAACCCTTTCTTCAATCCAGCATCCCTCATTCTCTCCTTCTTCATAAAAGTTCATTCGAACTTCTGCTTTCCCTTTGGCAGAATTAATTTTACGATAATAATCAATTACTTTTCGTTTTAAAATAGCAATTAACCACGTTCTTTCCGTTGCTTTTCCTTCAAAATTTTTGGCTGACTTTAACCCTGCAAAAAAAGTTTCTTGCACCAAATCTTTTACAAGATCACTATTGTTTACTCGGACAATGGCATAATTAAATAGGTAATCTGCATAACTATCAATCCATTTGTTCGGGTCTAATGTGTGTCTTTTAGAAGTTTGGTTCATGAATTTCAAATATACATTATTTTTTATCTTTTAACGCCGTGCAATTTTGTCTTCTTCGCATATCTACCAAGTAAATAATTTCCCAGTTTTCATTGTTATTAAAAAGCTGAAAAGAATTGGCGCCACAATGACTAAACGCACCATTTACATAAAACTCATAAGGGATCCAAACGGACGCTAAATTACCATCAACCTTAATCGTATAAGAACCTAGTTTCTCTAGATATACATCGGTGGTTTTTTTACTTGCAATGGCTTTTAGTAATTGTGCTTTTGTTTCTGTTTTTAAGACTTTTTTACCTTCCCTGTTTGTAAAAGTAGTCTGAAGTTTTATATCGTGGTGAATTGTTTTTTTAATGAGTGTAGAGTCTCCATTGTGCAATCCTTCAAAAAAAGTAACAATTGTTTTTTGAATCTCTTTTTCTACGGATGTATGCTGTGCTTTTGCATGTATTGATAAAAGCAGCAATATAATAACTGTTACAATTTTTGGCATAATACGTTGATTTTAGACTCTAAAACTAGAGAAAAATCAACGTTAAAAAAAGGATTCCCTATACGTTAACGAAATATTAACGAGTGCCTTCCTTCTATAAAAAATCTTAAAAAAGAAGAGTTCCTAAAATACAACTCCAATCCCTAAGGTTTTTTCACTATTTTTACACCAGTTATTAAAACAAATAAAATGTCAGTAGCAAAAAAGCAATATAAAAGAGTTACCACAAAGTCTTTAGTAGAAATGAAAGCCAATGGCGAAAAAATTTCAATGCTAACGGCGTACGATTATACCATGGCAAAAATTGTTGATGGAGCAGGAATTGATGTCATTTTAGTGGGTGATTCTGCCTCCAATGTAATGGCAGGTCATGAAACGACATTGCCAATCACATTGAACGAAATGATTTACCATGCAAGCTCTGTAATTAGAGCCTGTGAACGAAGTTTGGTGGTGGTGGATTTACCTTTTGGAACCTATCAAGGAAATTCGAAAAACGCCTTAGAATCTGCCATTAAAATTATGAAAGAATCTGGAGGGCATTCCGTAAAATTAGAAGGCGGAAGCGAAATAGCAGAATCTGTTTCTAGAATTTTAACGGCTGGAATTCCTGTAATGGGTCACTTAGGTTTAACGCCACAATCTATCTACAAATTTGGAACGTATACGGTAAGAGCAAAAGAAGAAGATGAAGCAGAAAAACTCTTAAGCGATGCCAAACTCTTAGAAAAACTAGGTTGTTTTGCACTAGTTTTAGAAAAAGTACCTGCAAAATTAGCGCAAAAAGTAGCCGAAAATTTAACCATTCCAGTTATTGGAATTGGTGCTGGAGGTGGTGTTGACGGACAGGTTTTGGTAACACACGACATGCTTGGAATGACACACGAGTTTAATCCGCGATTTTTACGTAGATATTTAGATTTATATGCAGAAATGACGGATGCATTTCAACGGTATAGTGCCGATGTGAAAAGCAAAGACTTTCCGAATGAAAATGAGCAGTATTAGACTAGACTATTAGACTTTTGGATTGTTGGATTGTTGGATTGTTGGATTGTTGGATTGTAAAGAAAAAAACTCGCTATGCATCAATACAAAGAATTAAAATTTTGGCAGCAAAGTAGGCTCTTTTGCAAAGACATTTACCTAATTACGGCTACTTTTCCTGATGAAGAAAAGTTTGGTCTTGTTTCTCAACTAAGAAGAGCGGTAATTTCTATCTCTTCCAATATAGCAGAAGGGGCTTCTAGAAAATCTAACAAAGATTTTTCTAGATTTTTAACAATTGCATTAGGTTCCTGCTACGAAATTGAAACTCAGCTTTTAATTTCTAGTGATTTGGGTTTTATTTCTGAAACTGATGTAAATATCCATCTACAAAAATTAATGACTATTATAAAAATGATGTCCAAATTTAATTCAACCTTATCTTAAATTCTAACAATCCAATAGCCTAACAATCTATATAATGAAAATCTTGCACCTCGATTCAAATCACACTTTACTACTAGATCAGCTCAATGATTTAGGCTTTGTGAATGATGAGGATTATTCTTCTTCAAAAGAAGAAATTCTTAAAAAAATTCATGTGTACGATGGAATTATCCTCAGAGGCCGATTTTCGATAGACCGCCATTTTTTAGACAAAGCAACCTCTCTGAAATTTATTGGCCGTGTTGGCGCTGGTTTGGAGAATATTGATTGTGAGTATGCAGAGAAAAAAGGCGTACACTTAATTTCTGCTCCAGAGGGAAATAGAAATGCGGTCGGAGAACACACCTTGGGCATGCTATTATCGCTCTTTAACAAACTCAATAAAGCTGATAAGGAAGTCCGCAATGGAAAATGGTTGCGAGAAGAGAATCGTGGTATTGAATTGTACGGAAAAACAATTGGAATTATTGGCTACGGAAACATGGGAAAAGCCTTTGCAAAAAAGCTTCGAGGGTTTGAAGTAACTGTGTTGTGTTATGATATCAAACCGAATCTTGGTGATGAAAATTGCACACAAGTTTCGCTCTCTGAGCTTCAAGAAAAAGTGGATGTTTTAAGTTTGCATATTCCTGAAACTCCGCACACAACAGCTATGATTGACGCTTCTTTTATCAACCAATTTAAAAACCCTTTTTGGCTCTTAAATACCGCAAGAGGTAAAAGTGTTGTTACCCATGATCTGGTTGCCGCTTTAAAATCTGGCAAAATTTTAGGTGCCGGTTTAGACGTACTAGAATATGAAAAATCATCTTTTGAAAACCTTTTTTCTAAGGATAAAATTCCAGAAGCTTTTCAATATTTGATTCAATCCGAAAATGTACTTTTATCACCGCATGTTGCAGGCTGGACTGTTGAAAGTAAGCGGAAATTAGCACAAACAATTGTCGATAAAATAAAACGAATACTTCTCTAGCCATGAAACGAATAGTAATGAATTCTTTGTGTAACTTTGAGTTTCTCTGTGAAGCTTTATACCAGAACTTTTTCACAGAGATACACCAGGAAAAAGAAGATTCACAAAGGAAGGGGAATTAACAATCTTACTTTTTTAGTAAAAAATTAACCCTATTAATCGCACTATTACAACAAATAATGAAGACACACCAATTTTTAAACAGCTTACAAAACAACTTAGATAAAGAGTTGATTTTTGAATATGCTCCCACAAAATGGGTAGGCGCAAATTATCACATCACAGAAATAAAAAACACCCGTATTGATTCTGTAGACTGTGGCGGAAGATCAGATTCGTGGCAAGAAACGGTTGTTCAACTTTGGGAAAGCCCAAAAGAGGTTGGAAAAAGAGACTATTTAAAAGTGCAAAAGGCCTTAGATATTTTTAACCGAGTAAACAACATAAAACCGCTATTGCTGAATGATACAATTAAATTTGAATACGGAAATGACACGTTTCATGCAACCCAATTAGAAGTTTCTGCTGTTGAAATACAAGAGCATCAACTGGTCGTGAAATTACACACCTACCAAACCGATTGTAAGGCAAAAGAACTTTGCGTACCAATCACAAAAGCCGCTGAAGAAATGGACACTTGTTGTGATCCTGCAACAGGTTGTTGTTGATAAAAAACCATCCCGAATATCAATCGGGATGGTTTTTTTTATTTTTCAATTTCTTGTGTTGCTGCCATTTCAGAGGCTCTTCGTTCTAATTCTACCTGAAACTCTTCCATAACAGGTTTTACCGTACTTTCTGGAATATCTGCAACCCTAATATACATCAAGCCATCTACGGCATCATTAAACTTTGGATCTACATTAAAAGCAATCAAACGCGCATTTTGTTTAACATATTTTTTAATCAATACAGGGATCCGCAATATGCCAGGTTCAATTTCATCAATAATCTTATCCAATTTTTGCATATCAGACTTTGTAGCATCAAAAACAAAATCTTTATCTGCATCCTTTAATTGTACCTTAAACTCTTTTTTAGGGAAAATATATTGTGCAATGTACGGGTCGTAATAATGTGACCTCATAAATTCAATCATCAATGACTTCGAAAATTCTGAAAATTTATTACTAATACTCACGCCGCCCATTAAGTATTTATATTCTGGATATCGAAGCGTTACATATACAATTCCTTTCCAAAGTAAAAATAAGGGCATGGGTCTTTGCTGATATTCTTTAATGATAAAAGCTCTTCCCATTTCAATGGTGTTTTCCATCATAGAATACAACTCTGGCTCAAACCGAAACAAGGTATGAATATAAAACCCTGCAATTCCATGCTTTTTATAAATGTCTTTCCCAAGTCCCATTCTATACGCTCCTGCCAACACATTTGCCTCTCTATCCCATAAAATTAAGTGGTAATAGTATTTGTCAAACTTATCTAAATCAATGGCTTTATTCGTTCCTTCTCCAATATCTCTAAACGTAATTTCTCTTAAACGGCCTATTTCTTGAAGCAAATTCGGAATGTCTTTCGCATTGGCAAAAAAGACTTCGTAATTTTTACTTTCTAGCAAACGGTCTCCTTTTTCTCTTAAATGAACAATCTCTTTTATAAATAGGTTCACATTTTTTTGTGAAATGATTTTTTTTGGAGGTTTTGGTATCTTAAGGTTTTTTGCCGATAAAATTTTTGGAGTCTTTTTTTCAAAAGGATTTGCCAACATGTATGTTTTTTTTCTAAGAAACTCATAAAAAGAAGGAATGTCTTTATAAGTATCTTGGTCTTTTACAGAAATAGGCTTCCCTATTCTTACCTTAATAATTCTCTTTTTTTGTGATAATAATTCGGAGGGTAATTTAGCGGTTCTAAGCGTGTCGCTTATCTTAGACAGCACATAAAATAAGTTGCTATTCTTTGCGTGAAAGTAGATTGGAATTACAGGCACATGTGCCTTTTTAATCAACCGCACAGCACCTTCTTCCCATGGTTTATCAACCATTAATTTTCCATCTCTATATGTAGAAACTTCTCCTGCCGGAAAAATACCCAATGGTTTTTCTTCCTTTAAATGCAGCAATGCTTGCTTAATCCCTGCAATACTTGACTTAGCGTCTTTCCTTTCTTCAAAAGGATTTACAGGCATTACATAAGGTTTTAAAGGCGCAATTCGATGCAATAAAAAATTACCAATAATTTTAAAATCTTTTCGCTGTTCAATCAATAACTTCAGCAATAAAATTCCATCTATCCCACCTAAAGGATGATTCGATATGGTAATAAAAGGACCTGTTTTTGGAATTCTTTTTAAATCTTCTTCAGGTATTTCAAACTCAATTTGAAATTCACTCAAAAGCCCATTTAAAAAGTCTAAATCCGATTTGTGTTTATGATTATTATAAACTTTATTCACTTTAGAAATACGTAAAATTTTCATCAGCAACCAGCCCACAAAAGTTCCTATAAACCCATATTTGGAGATCCCTAAAGTGTTCGCAATTTCTTTGGATGTAACTAAACTCATTCACTAAAATTTGATGGGGGACAAATATACTATAAAAAATAACGACTTTTTTGTCATTATTTCATGATCAACTGTACCGTTTCTCTGCTAATTTGCTTTAATAAGACAACGCCCTTTTTCTCTATTTCTTTCATTGATTCAGTATCAAAATGACGAATCGTATACAAGGTAACATTGCGATTGTATTTTATGCTATACTTCGGATGTAGTTCTTTATAAAACTCCTCAAACGTATTAAAATTGTCTTCCAAGCAAACCGTAAAACTAAGGGCTGAATTTTGAATTAAATTTACTTTCAGCTTGTATTGGTGAAATAGTTTAAAAACCTGACTGATATTTTTTTCAACCATAAAAGAAAAATCTAAGGCAGAAATAGACACTAAAATTTGATGCTTCTTTACGATAAAACAAGCTATTTTTGGCTCTAAATCTACACCTTTACTCACTTTTGTTCCTGAGTTTTTTAAATCCTCAAACGAACGAACATACAATGGAATTCTCTTATTTTCTAACGGTTTTAATGTTTTTGGATGTATCACAGAAGCGCCATAAAAAGCCATTTCTATTGCTTCTTGGTAAGAGATTTGAGTTAATAATGTTGTTTTTTCAAACACTCTTGGATCTGCATTTAAAACACCTTCAACATCTTTCCAAATGGTAACGCTTTTGGCATTCAAACAATAGGCTAAAATTCCTGCTGTAAAATCAGAACCCTCACGTCCTAATGTGGTGGTATTTCCTGAAGTATCTGCACTCAAAAACCCTTGCGTTATATTCAAGATAGCACTGTCAATTTTTAAAAGACAGTTTGTTTGAGTCGTTTTCCAATCTACTGTTGCATTTCTATAATTGCTATCTGTTTGTATAATCGTTCTGATGTCTAACCAGTTGTTTTCAATGCCAGATTCTTGCAAATATGCTGCGGTTATTTTGGTCGATAACAATTCTCCATAACAAACAATCTGATCGTACAAAAAACTATAGTTTCGAGACGTATTTCGTGTCATAAATCCATTCAATTCACGCATCAACAGCTCTATTTCATTAAAAACCGTGTGATGCTCTTCAAATAATTTATTGGCAATCTCTACATGAAAATTAGCAATCTCATCTTGTTTTTCTTTAACGGTATTTGTAGAGTTATAATACGCATCTAAAAGACCTTCAAAGGCATTGGTCATTTTTCCCATGGCAGAAATAACAACCAGGGTTTTTTCGGTTCCCTCATACCGAAGTGCTTTGACTAAGTTGCTTACTCCTTCCGCATTTTTTATGGAAGCTCCTCCAAATTTAAAAATTCTCATCCTTATGCCTTCTCAATAAATGCTGTTAAATTTTCTCTCGTCATATGCACCACTGCCCAATCTTCTAGTACTGTTGCTCCTGTACTTTCATAAAACGATATGGCATCTGTATTCCAATCCAATACATCCCAAACAACACGTTTGGCACCCAAATCATAGGCGAACTTTAAGACAGATCTGTACAAAGCCATTCCGGCTCCAAGTCCTCTTTTACTCCTTGTTACAATCAAATCTTCTAAGTGAAAAACACGCCCTTTCCAAGTAGAATAGCGTTCATAAAATAATGCAACGCCAATAATTGTTTCGCCTTCTACAGCAACAAATGTGTTGAATTTTGGCACCTCAGAAAATCCGTCTCGTAGTAAATCAGCAACCGTGATTTCAACTTCATTCGGTAACTTCTCAAAAAGAGCCAACTCCTTGATCAACTCTAAGACAGATTGCATGTCTTCTTTCTGTCCTTTTCTAACGATAAAACTCATAAATAATCTTTAATTAATGCAAATTTAAACGATATTTGTACACCAACTACAATTATTTGTTATGAACACAAAACACATGACTCTAGGGGAGTTTATTATCGACAATCAACGGTCTTTTAAATACTCTTCTGGAGAGCTTTCTCGTTTAATTAACTCCATTCGTTTAGGCGCCAAAGTGGTAAATCATGAAATCAGAAAAGCAGGACTGGTAGATATTACAGGAGCTT
>Ga0209554_1000336_pt1 | contig 39327 bp, 37 predicted proteins | sample MarorgKNORR_S2LV_5_FD_188221 | JGI IMG/M metagenome (GOLD analysis project Ga0209554, IMG submission 188221) | Marine microbial communities from the Southern Atlantic Ocean, analyzing organic carbon cycling - Bottom_A/KNORR_S2/LV (SPAdes) (version 2) | ecosystem: Environmental > Aquatic > Marine... | reverse complement strand
CGTATTAGTAAATAAAGATTCTAGAGTAATAATACAAGGATTTACTGGAATCGAAGGAACTTTTCATGCCTCTCAAATGATTAACTATGGAACCAATATAGTTGGTGGCGTCACACCTAGAAAAGGAGGTTCTTCTCATCTCAATAAACCTGTTTTTAGTACAGTTCAAAATGCAAAATATAATACTAATGCTAATGTTTCAATAATATTTGTTCCCCCAGCATTTGCTTCAGATGCAATTCTCGAATCCATTGATGCCGAAATTGAAGTTATAATTGCTATTACAGAAGGAATACCTATAAGTGATATGATAAAAATAAAATCACATATAAAAGACAAAAAAAGTACCTTAATAGGTCCTAATTGTCCAGGTGTAATTACTCCAGAAGAAGCAAAAGTAGGAATTATGCCTGGTTTTGTATTTAAAAAAGGAAATGTTGGAATAGTTTCAAAATCAGGAACATTGACATATGAAGCTGCTGATCAAGTTGTTAAATCAGGATTTGGTATTTCTACTGCAATAGGGATTGGTGGAGATCCAATAGTAGGCACATCAACACTTGATGCTATAAAATTATTTATGAAAGATGAAGAAACTAAAGGTATTGTAATGATTGGAGAAATTGGTGGAAATTATGAAGCAGAAGCAGCAAAGTGGATATTAAAAAATGGTAATAAAAAACCTGTTGTAGGTTTTATAGCTGGTCAAACTGCTCCTCCTGGTAAAAGAATGGGTCATGCCGGCGCAATTATTGGTGGAAAAAATGATACCGCTGCTGCTAAGATGAAAATAATGGAAAATTGTGGTCTACATGTTATTCAATCCCCTGCAAAAATTGGAAATAAATTAGAAGAAGTTCTATAAATGTATACCTTGATTATATGCTGCTGCCGTAGCTTCCATAATAGCTTCAGACATAGTTGGATGTGGATGAATAGTTTTAATAATTTCATAAGCTGTTGTCTCTAATTTTCTTGCAGCAACAACCTCAGCAATCATTTCAGTCACATTATATCCTATCATATGACAACCTAACCATTCACCATATTTTTTGTCAAAAATAACTTTTACAAAACCGTCTGGATGGCCAGATACATTTGCCTTCCCAGAAGCTGAAAAAGGAAATTTTCCCACATTAATTTCATATCCTAGATCAATTGCTTCTTTTTCAGTAAAACCAACAGAAGCTACTTCTGGATTACAATACGTACAATAAGGAATATTGTCATAATCTAAAATACTGGGGTTTAAACCAGAAATTTTTTCAACACAAATAATACCTTCTGCAGATGCTACATGTGCTAAAGCAGGACCTTTTACTATATCACCTATAGCATAAATTCCATTAATATTTGTTTGATAATAATCATCTACATTAATTTTTCCATTCTCAGAAATTATTTCAACATTTTCAAGTCCAATATTTTGAATATTAGTTTCAACTCCAACAGCAGACAAAACGATATCACACTCTAAAAAATTATCTTTATTATTAGACTTATAATAAACTTTACACCCCTTCCCAGATGTATCAACTCCAGTAACTTCTGTATTAGTCAAAATATTAATACCAAACTTAGAAAAAGATTTTTGCAATTGTTTTGAAACATCAACATCTTCTAATGGTAATACGTTGGGTAAATATTCAATAAGAGTTACCTCCGTACCAATACTATTATAAAAATATGCAAATTCTGAACCAATAGCCCCTGACCCAACAACAACCATTTTCTTTGGTTGTTTATCTAAACTCATAGCTTTTCTATATTCTAAAACTTTTTTTCCATCAATTTTAACGTTTGGAAGCTCTTTTGATCTTCCACCTGTAGCAATAATAATATTCTCAGCATTAACAATTTGAGATTCACTTTTATCATCTGTTATTTCAACTTCATTTTTTGATATAATTTTTCCAAATCCTTTTAAAATATCGATCTTATTTTTTTTCATTAAAAAATTAACTCCTTTACTCATCTCTTCAGCGACACCTCTACTTCTCTTAATTATTAAATTAAAATCTATGGATGCATTTTTAATGTTTATTCCATAATCTTTAGAATGATTAACATATTCAAAAACTTGAGCACTTTTAAGTAAAGCCTTTGTTGGAATACATCCCCAATTAAGGCAAATGCCACCTAAAGATTCTTTCTCTACAATACCAACTTTCATTCCTAACTGTGAAGCTCTTATTGCTGCTACATAACCACCGGGGCCTGATCCAACAACAATTAAATTGTATGACATTTTATTTATTTTAGAGCAAATTTATATCGTAAATTTTTATAAAAAAATTAATGATAAATTATAACTTAATAATTGTGAAAAACTTTATATAATTTTAATAAAAATTTTTCTATGAAAGAACTAAGTAATAAAACAGCTATAATAACAGGAGGGTCTAAAGGTATAGGAAAGGGAATAGTGAAAAAATTTGCAGAAGAAGGATGTAATATAGCATTCAGCTATCTTTCAAGTGAATCTTCTGCTTCTAATTTAGAAAAAAAAATAAAATCTTTAGGGGTCAAAATAAAAAAATACAAATCTGATGCATCAAATTTTGAAGAAGGCAATCAATTAATCAGTGACGTAATTAATGATTTTGGAGGATTTGATATTTTAATAAATAATGCAGGAATAACTAAGGATAATTTGCTACTAAGAATGGATTATGAATCATGGAAAAAAGTTTTAGATATGAATCTAAATTCATGTTTTAACTTAACAAAGGCAGCTGTAAAAGAATTTCTTAAAAATAAAAAAGGATCTATAATTAACATCAGCTCAATTGTTGGAATAAAAGGAAATGCCGGCCAATCAAACTACGCTGCATCAAAAGGTGGAATTAATAGTTTCACTAAATCAATAGCTCTAGAATTAGGGTCAAGAAATATAAGATGTAATGCCATTGCACCAGGATTTATAGAAACAGAAATGACAGATCAAATAGACAAAAAAAAAATAGATAATTGGATAGATTCAATACCATTAAAACGGGCAGGATCCGTAGAAGATGTAGCAAATTTATGTTGCTTTCTTGGATCCGATAAATCATCTTATATAACAGGTCAAATTATAAAAGTTGATGGTGGTTTATTAACTTAATTGATAACACTTTTAATCACTCAAGGGAAATAACCTCTTTTGAATATTCCTTAATTAGTTTATATTGTATTATGAAAAAACTCATATTGTTATTAATTTTGATATCAGGATGTAATAAATCAGAAGATGATTTTAGAATTGAAATTTTAGGTAAATGGAATGGATATCAATTAACTATAAATGGAGATGATATTGAATTAGATGATTGCTCTAACGACCAGGAAATTAAACTTAACAAAACCACTTTTCTTGAATTTCTTAATAGTGGAATAGGTACTAAATATGTCTATGAACTTACTACTTCAGGTCATGAAAAATGTGAATTAATTCAGGCATTACCTTTTAAATGGACTATTAATAACTCAAATGAAGAGTACCCTTATGTACTCACAGAAAATAATTGGATTGGAATAACACATTGTCATATTAACGATAACAGAGTAGAAGAGTGTAATACATATCCAGATTATGACCACAGTTTTAAAATAGAAAATCACGTTTTAGTATTAAATAGTTTTAATAATAGAGTCGAGAAATATACTAAAGGAGGAATAGCAGATCCAGGAGAAAATCACTATACATGGATACATCCAGACTCTGTATACGTTGATACCCATACAACTAAATGACTAATCTCAATAATCTTATTTAATTATATTGGAAAAAAATAAGAAATATTTGTAATAAATTCAAAAATAAAATCAATGCAAATTAAAAATATTTTCATATTTATTTTTATTATTTTATTCACAAATTGTCAAAAAAAAAAATCATTTAATACTACTAAGGATGATAAAAAAAATAGTAACCAAATAATTAAAATAGAAAATATTGGCCTGAAAACAGATGAAGATAATGGTGGCCTATTTTTACCAGATGGATTTGGAGCATTAGTGGTAGCAGATAGTGTGGGACCATCTAGACATTTGGCAGTAAATGATAATGGTGATATTTATGTCAAATTACGTGTAGCCACTGGAAATAATGGAAATATTGCATTAAGAGATACAAATAATGATGGTAAAGCAGATGTTTTTCTGCGTTTTGGAGATTACCCAAATGATGGAAAATTTGGAACGGAAATGAGGATACACAATGGTTATCTATACTTTAGTTCAGAACTAGTAGTATATAGACAAAAATTAAACCCTTCTAAACTAATTCCAGATGGCAAACCAGAAATTATATTAGTAGACCCATACCCTATTCGATGGCACAACGCCAAATCATTAGCTTTTGATAATGATGGTAATATGTATGTCACATTTAGTGCCCCAACAAATGCATGTGAAGATTGGGAATCAAAACTTGGTGATTCAAATTCTACAGCAAATATTAAAGGAGAATTTCCTTGCTCACAATTAGATATATTAGGTGGTATTTGGAAATTTGATGAAAATAAATTAGGACAATTAAAATCCGATGGTCAAAGAATTGCAACAGGAATAAGAAGTGTTGTAGGTATTTCTTGGAATGATGAAGATAATAGTTTATACGCTATAAACCATGGAAGAGATTTCTTACATAATCATGCGCCTCAATTTTTTAGTAAATGGCAAAATGCTGTTCTACCAGCAGAAGAGCTTATGAAAATTAAAGAGGGGGATGATTATGGCTGGCCATATAGTTATTATGATCATTTCAAAAAAAAAAAAATGTTAGCACCGGAATATGGTGGAAATGGTATTAAAGAAGCAAAAGGTTATACAAATCCTATAATGGGACTCCCAGCACACTGGGCACCTAACGATTTATTATTTTATAAAGGCAACCAATTCCCCAAAAAATATAAAAAAGGTGTATTTATTGCCTTTCATGGTTCAACCAATCGTGTACCCTATCCTCAAGGAGGATACATTGTGGCGTTCGTTCCATTTATAAATGGAAAACCAATAGATAAATGGGAAATTTTTGCAGATGGATTTGCTGGTGTAGATACTATTGTTAATATGAGCGATGCAAAATATAGGCCTATGGGATTATCTGAAGGACCAGATGGCTCATTGTATGTATCTGAATCAAAAAAAGGTAAAATATGGCGTATTCTTTTTAATGAAGATCCTGAAACATTTGGAGAAGAACAGCTTGTTAATATGGAAAAAAGAAAAACAAAAAGCTACATTAAAATGCCTAATGAAAAAACAGATAATTTGTCTTTTAAATAAATAATATGATGAAAGATTAACTTATGAAAGTTTATAGAGATTAATAAAATTAATTTCTACTTCTTTTAAATTTAGTTTTTATTTTTCTTTTTTTAATAAAAATAGTTTTCTTTTTAGTATCATAATCAGCAATAATAGAATCTCCTTTCTTTACTTCTCCATTTAATATTTCTTCTGCAAGAACATCTTCTAAATATTTTTGAATAGCCCTATCAAGTGGTCTTGCACCATATTTAGGATCATACCCTTTTTCTATTAAAAAATCTTTTGCCTTACCAGTAAAGCTTATAATATAACCCATTTCATTTGCCTTATCATATAATTTATTCAATGAAATATCAATGATTTTATATAAATCTTTTTTAGATAATGAATTAAAAATTATTACATCATCCAATCTATTTAAAAACTCAGGATTAAATGTTCTCTTCAATGCTTTATCAATAGTAGAAGAAATATGTTGATTAACATTTTCAATATTTGCACTTGTCTCAAATCCAATACCTGAACCAAAATCTTTAATGTCTCTAGCTCCAATATTTGAAGTCATGATTAGAATAGTATTTCTAAAATCTACCCTATGACCAAGGCCATCTGTCAAAAATCCATCATCTAGAATCTGAAGTAAAATACTGTATACATCAGGATGTGCTTTTTCTATTTCATCTAATAAAATAACGCTATAAGGTTTACGTCTTACTTTTTCACTCAATTGACCACCTTCCTCATAACCAACATACCCTGGAGGAGCACCAACCAATCTAGAAATAGAAAACTTTTCCGTATATTCTGACATATCCATTCGAATAAGTGAATCCTCTTTATCAAATAAATATTTTGCAAGAACTTTAGCAAGTTCAGTTTTTCCAACACCTGTAGGGCCTAAAAATACAAATGAACCAATAGGTTTTGTAGGATCTTTTAATCCCACTCTAGTTCTTTTTATTGCTTTAGATAATTTTTCGATTGCATTTTCTTGTCCTATAACTTTTTTTGATAATTCATCCGACATTCCTAAAAGTTTATTGCTTTCATTCTGTGCAATACGCTCAATCGGAATTCCCGTAATCATAGAAACCACTTCAGAAATATTTTGCTCTGTAACATTATGTCTATTTTCCTTTGAATCTTTTATCCATTTATTTTTTTGAATTTCCAACTCATAAAGAAGTTTCTTTTCAGAATCTCTAAGTTTAGCAGCTTCTTCATATTTCTGATTTTGAACAACTTGATTTTTTTGTTCTTTTATTTCTTCTATTTTATTTTCTATATCAACAATCACTTCTGGAACATCCAAATTATGAATATGCACTCTAGATCCGGCTTCATCCATCAAATCAATTGCTTTATCAGGTAAAAATCTATCGCTTATATATCTATCTGAAAATTTGACACATGCATCAATAGCCGCAGGAGTATAATTTACATTATGATGATTTTCATATTTATCCTTAATATTTTCCAAAATATTTATTGTTTCTTTAATTGTTGTTGGATCAACCACTACAACTTGAAATCTCCTTGCCAATGCACCATCTTTTTCTACGTACTGTCTATATTCATCTAAAGTTGTAGCTCCAATACATTGTAGCTCACCTCTAGCAAGAGCAGGTTTAAACATATTTGAAGCATCTAATGAACCAGATGCACCACCAGCACCAACTATGGTATGTAATTCATCTATAAATAAAATAACATCATCATTTTTTTCAATCTCAGTCATAACTGCTTTCATCCTTTCTTCAAATTGACCCCTATACTTAGTTCCTGCAACTAGGGAGGCTAAATCAAGAGTTACAACTCTTTTATTATGAAGAATTCTAGATACTTTTTTTTGAATTATTCGTAATGCAAGAGCTTCAGCAATAGCAGTTTTACCAACACCAGGTTCTCCAATAAGTATAGGATTGTTTTTTTTTCTTCTAGTAAGGACTTGAGCAACTCTCTCAATTTCTTTTTCTCTTCCAATAACTGGATCCAGTTTATTCTTTTCTGCAAGTTTTGTTAAGTCTTTACCAAAATTATCAAGAATAGGAGTTTTAGATTTATCTTTAGTTTTTCTAATAAGTGTTGACTTAGTAAAACCACTTTTTATTTTAGATAAATCATCTTCTTCCAATGACTCAGAAGAAATAGAAGATATTGGATTACTAGACTGATATTCTAAAAGTTCTTTTACTACATCATAACTAACATCAAATTTATCTAATATTTGTGTAGCTATATTATCTTCATCTCTAAGAATAGATAATAATAAATGTTCAGTACCAATAATTTTACTTTTGAATATTTTAGCTTCAAGATAAGTTATTTTAAGAACTTTTTCTGACTGTCTCGTTAAAGGTATGTTCTTCAGATTTTTTAAATTACCTACACTGGTGTTTTTTGTATTATGTTCAACTGAAGCCTTCAAATCATCTAGACTGATACCTAATTTTTTGAGTAAACTAATAGCCAAACCCTCTCCCTCTCTAATAACACCAAGTAATAGATGCTCTGTGCCAATATAATCATGGCCAAGCCTTAATGCTTCTTTTCTACTAAGAGAGATCACTTCTTTAACTCTATTTGAAAATTTTGCTTCCATTTTTAATTCTATACGTAAGAATAACTTAAATTCTTTAAAAAAAATATAATTAAAAAATTTAAATACTATTTAAAAAATACTTTGTTTCAGGTCCTTTCATAAATAATAAATCTAATATACTAACATTAATATCAAAATTCTTGCCAAAATTGTTATTGTAATAAATTTTATTACTAGTTGAAATTATTTCATTATTATTAATATTACTTAAATGAGTTAAATCATCAAATTTGAGTCCATTGAGTATCAACTCCTTCTCTTTTCTAAAATTATTTTCAAAATTTAACAATTTAAAAAAAAGTGTCAATAAGTCATAATTTAAATCGAAAAGGAAAATATGTCTTAACTTTAATACTTGTGTTATTAAATCCTCATAAAATAAAAAATAGGGCGTTTTTCCATACGATGACTGCATAGACTGCAAATGCTGATTAATCCAATTTTGAGAATAATCAATTTTAATATCTACGTATTTTTTAGAAATTTTATTTTTTATGGTTGGTACAATTAAGTTAAAAAGACCATTATTACCATTAATTATTGTTCTATTTCTATAAGATTTTCTAGCATAGAAAGAATCTAAATTAACAAGAATATCATTCTTATTTATATACTTAAAATAATTAATAGATGGAAAATATTGTAGCTCAACCAAAATCATATTGTTAAATTTACTGTATAAATATAAAAGATGATAAAGAAAAAAATTTTGATAAGTATTATAGTTTTCTCTACATTATTATCATCTATATCTGTTTATTTATATCAGATGTTTTACTCACCAAACTTTTTAATTAACCAAAAAGATAAATTTCTTATAATCGAAGATAATATGAACTTTAATGATGTAAGAAATAAACTTATTCAAGACACAATACTTAATGATGTTCTATCATTTAGCGTTTTAAGTAAAGCAATGAAATATAATCAAAACATAAAATCAGGTGCCTATAAAATAAAATCAAATATGTCAAATTATAGTTTGATTAAAATGTTGAGATCAGGAAACCAAACACCTATTAATATTTCTTTTAATTATGCCAGAAAAATAGAAGATCTTGCAAAAATTATAGCCAAAGACTTAAAAATTACAAGCGATGAATTTATGGAATTCATAAATAATAAAAAAAATGATCTTTATGGATTCAATAAAATGAATATCATGGCAATGTTTCTGTCAGATACTTATGAGGTCTATTGGAATATATCAATAGAAAGTTTATTTAATAAAATGCATTCCGAATACACAAAATTTTGGAATGAAGAAAGAATTAATAAAAGTAACGAATTAAAAATGAGTAAAATAGATATTTCAATTTTAGCATCTATTGTAGCTTCAGAAACCATAAAAATAGATGAAGCAAATATAATAGCAGGAGTCTATATAAACAGGCTTAAAAAAAATATGCATCTTCAAGCGGACCCAACACTTGTATACGCTGCAAATGATTTTTCTATTAAAAGGGTCCTGAATAAACATAAAAAAATAGCATCTCCATATAACACATATATAAACAAAGGATTACCACCAGGACCAATAAAGTTAACAACTAAAGAATATATTGACGCTGTCCTAAATTACGAAAAACATAAATACATTTATTTTTGTGCTAAAGATGATTTTTCTGGATATCATGTATTTGCAATAAAACTAAGTCAACACAATAGAAATGCGAAGAAATTTCAAAAAGCACTAAATAATAGAAAAATTTATCGATAATGATAGAAAATAATTTTGATATAAGAGTAAGATATTCTGACACAGATCAAATGGGTTACGTATATTATAGTAGGTATGCAAATTTTTATGAGATAGCTAGAGTAGAACTATTTAGAAAATTAGGTTTCACACATAGTTAACTTGAAGAAAAAGGTATTGGAATGCCTGTTATTCAAATGGAAACTAAATTTATAATACCAGCAAAATATGATAAAATAATTAAAATTAATATACAAATCAAAGAAATACCAAGTGCTAAAATTTTATTTCATTATAGACTATAACAATAAAAAAAGTAATCTAATAAATACCTCAACTACTCTACTAACATTTATAGATTTACAAACAAAAAAAGCTGTAAGAACACCAAAAAAATTACTTAAAATAATTAATAATAATTTTAGTGAAAAAGAAAATAGATAAATCTATCGGTGAATTAATGGATTACTCTAAAAAAGTATATCTAAAGGGAAAAAAAATTTCTATTTATACAGTATTTAAAATTTTTATATCAAAACTAATAGAAGATGAAATTTTTGAAAAATCCCTTGCTGTTGCTTTTAGTTTTACATTAGCAGTATTTCCTGCAATCATTTTTCTTTTTACACTAATCCCATACATTACTAATGTAATTCCTGAAATAGATTCCGATGTAATAATGAATTTTTTATTGCAGATCATGCCTCAAAACATGTATGATGTAACAGAGGAAACAATTCTAGATTTAGTTGATACAAAAAGAGGAGGGCTATTATCTATAGGAGTATTATCAGCTTTATTTTTATCTACAAATGGATTCAATACTTTAATAAAAACATTTAATAGCTGCCATAGAGTTGAAGAAAATAGAGGATTTTTTAAAACAAGAATAATTGCTTTGATACTAACGTTACTATCTTCTTTTATTGCAATTTTTACTATTGCAGTATCTATAATAGGAGATATAGTTATCACGTGGCTTAACGAAAATAATTTATTGATTTATGGGTTAGATTATTATTCTATTATTCTAGCGGGAATTATAACTCTTTTTATATTTTTTTATTTACTCATAACATCAATGTATTATTTTGCTCCTGCTGTTCATAATAAATGGAATTTTGTTTCATCAGGAGCAACTATTGCTGCAATTGGGTGTGTAGGAATTTCGTTGATTTTCTCTTTTTATCTTAACAATTTTTCAGTTTATAATAAAGTTTATGGATCTATTGGTGCTTTAATTGCTTTTATGGGATATATATATATTTTTTCAAGTGTATTACTTGTTGGTTTTGAATGGAATACAAGCATAGATCTTGCAATTAAAAAAAAATTTAGCGATAAGAAACTTTGAATATAAAATTTGTCTTAAAACATAATATTTTTAATTTTGCAACCATAGATTACTCTAGAGGAGTGGCAGAGTGGTCGAATGCGGCGGTCTTGAAAACCGTTGTACCGCAAGGTACCGGGGGTTCGAATCCCTCCTCCTCTGCATATTTTATTAAAAATGAAATCTCAATTTTTTCAAGATGTTTACGAAGTAGTCAAATTAATTCCAAAAGGGAAAGTTACCTCTTATGGGGCAATAGCTAGATATTTAGGAACTACTAAAAGTGCACGTGTAGTTGGATGGGCAATGAATAATTCTCATACACTAAATAATGTTCCAGCACATAGAGTTGTAAACCGTGACGGACTATTAACTGGGAAAAATCATTTTCCATATCCCAATGCAATGAAACACCTATTAGAATCAGAGGGAATTAAAATTCAAAATAATAAAATAATCGATTTTAATTACTATTATTGGGATCCTATTAAAGAGTTGGAATTATAAAATAATATTTAAACATCTCATGAAAAAAATCCTATTCATAATAATAATTCTCAGTTTCTCTTTTAGTCTAAAGGGGCAAAATAAGTTATCAAAATTTTATATTAAATGTGAAAGATGTGACAATAACTTCTTAAAAAAAGAAATTAATTATGTAGATCATGTTAGAGATCAGGGGCTTGCAGACATTCAACTTTTTATTTATAGAAATAGAAATGCAAATAATGGTAACAGATACACATTAGATTACATTGGTGCTAATAAATTCTCAGATAATAAAATATCATTAACTCTTGATACAAATCCTAAAATGACAAGAGATGAAATAAGAAACTCACTAAAAAGAAAGATTGAACTCGGCTTGATACATTATTTAATGAAAACTGATATTGCAGATCATATTTTGATTGCCGTTGACAGTCAAATTAATAACGATAACTCTAATGAATCAAATTCAGATAAATGGAGAAATTGGATTTTTGAAGTATCAGGAGACGCTAACTTTGAAAATGAAACAAGTAGGAAACGATCAAATATTGAAATTGAATTTGAAGCAGATAAAGTAACTGATAAAATTAAGCTACAAATTGATCTAGATTTTGAGAAATCTAATAATAAATATGAAAATGATGATAACATCTTTATTAGCAAAAGAAATAGGAATGGACTTAGAGTAAAATCTGTCTGGAGCATTAACGATAAATGGTCAGCAGGTTTTAATGCTGGATTAGGTAGTGACACATATCAAAACATAAATTTTAGACATTGGGTTCAACCTGCAATTGAATATAGTTTCTTTCCTTATAATGAATTTATAAGAAGAGAGATGGTAATTAACTATGGAATTGGATACGGATACAGAAACTATATAGAAGAAACAATTTATGATAAATTTGAAGAATACGTATATGTTCATCAAATTGGTTTTGAAACAAGATTTAGACAACCATGGGGTGAAATTTATGCACGTTTATCAGGAAAATCTTTTCTACAAGACCCTTCAAAGAATAGTATGAGATTAAACAGTTGGTTTTCCATAAGAATTTTTGAAGGATTATCATTTAGAATTGGTGGAGAAATTGAATTAATTAGAGATCAAATTAGCTTACCAAAAGGAAGTGCGTCAATCGAGGATCTCCTTTTACAACAAAAAGAAATTGCTACGGATTTCCAATCACAATTTAGAGTTGGTTTAAGCTATACCTTTGGATCAGTATTTAATAATATCATCAATAGCAGATTATAATTAGCTTCTTTCTTTAATTAAAAACAAACCGATAAAAGTAAGAAGTCCATTAAGTAACAACAATTCAAAACCAAACTTATAACCAAATAATAATTCCTCAGAATATATGTTTATTAAATAAGTTAGAGCGGGTGATGTCATACAAACCCAAAATGAAAATTTATCCTTTATTTTATATTTTGTAAAAATTCCAAATGAAAACAAACCAAGCAATGGCCCATAAGTATATCCAGCTGCTTTAAAAATTGAATTAATAACACTCCCATCATTAATAGAATTAAATATCATAATAACAGCAAAAAGAATTATAGAAAAACCCAAATGAACAGCGAGCCTAACTTTATTTCTGTTAACATCTTTTATTTTATCAAAATTTAAAAAATCTATACAAAATGCCGTCGTTAAAGATGTTAAAGCAGAATCAGCACTTGAATATGCAGCAGCAATAATACCAAGTATAAAAACTACAGAAGTAAAATCTCCTAAGTGATTAAGAGCAAGTAAGGGATATAAATCATCGGTTCTCTCTGGAACAGTAAAACCAATAAAATCAGAATATAAATAAAGGAGTGCCCCTAAACATAAAAACAAAAGATTAGCAAAAACCAAAATAACACAAAACCAAAACATATTTTTTTGTGCTTCTGATAAATTTCTACACGTAAGGTTTTTCTGCATCATATCTTGATCAAGACCAGTCATAACAATTGCAATAAAAGCTCCAGAAATAAACTGTTTGAAAAAATCATTACTTTCTTTCCAATTAAAATGAAAAATTTGAGAAAATTCACTTGATCTTATTAAGCTATAAGACTCCACTAGACTAATGTTCATTTTATTTAATATAATAACTATTGTAATGATAACAGCTGAAAGCATAAACAAGGTTTGCAGAGCATCAGTCCATACAATTGTCTTTATCCCACCTTTAAAGGTGTATACCCATATCAATAAAATAGTTACTAATACAGAAAAAGAAAATGGAAATCCTAACTCATTAAATATTGCAATTTGAAGAACTCCAGCAACTAGAAACAATCTAAAAGAAGCGCCAATAGTTCTAGATAATAAAAAGAAAAAAGAACCTGTCCTATAACTATAGAAACCAAATCTCTGATCTAAATAAGAATAAATGGAAATTAAATTATATCTATAATACAACGGTAATAAAATCCGAGCAATAACAAAATATCCCAATAAATATCCTAGAACTACTTGAAAATATGAAAAATTACTATTTCCTACTTCTCCAGGCACAGAAATAAACGTAACTCCAGAAAGAGAAGTGCCTATCATACCAAATGCAACTAAAAACCAAGGCGAAGATCTATTTGCATTAAAAAAGTCATTAAAATTTAAATTTTTTGTTGTTAATCTTGAAATAAAAAGAAGCACAATAAAATAAATTATAAAAATCAGGAGTATTATGTTGGCATTCATATTTATTTTTGAAGAAAATCTTGTATGTTAGAAAAATATTTAGATTCTAAAGTTAAAGTCAGATATACTTTTTAAAAAATAAACTGGAATTAATTTAAATGAAATTACCTACAAAAATTATAGAAAATGCAGTTAATGAAATATCCAAACTACCGGGTATTGGGAAAAAAACTGCATTAAGATTATCATTATTTCTTTTAAAAAAAGAAATGCAGTTTACAAAAAATATTTCAAATGCGTTAATTGAATTGAAAGAAAAAACTGTTTATTGTGATGAGTGCCATATGATATGCGAAGAAGGAAAATGCATTTGTCAAACTCCAAATTCATTTATAAATAGAGAGATTTTATGCATAGTTGAAGACACACCAGATGCACTAGCAATTCAAAACACAAATCATTACAATGGATTATTTCATGTTATAGGAGGGCTTATTTCACCAATTGATGGAATAGGACCTGAAAACTTAAACATTAATTCTCTTGTTAATCGAATTGAAAAAAATAACATTAAGGAAATAATTTTTGCTCTAAGTTCTACCTTAGATGCTGATACAACAGCATTCTATATTTCAAAAAGATTATCAAAATTTAACTTAAAAATAACAACAATATCTAGAGGAATTCCTATAGGAGGAGAAATTGAATATGCTGATGAAATTACTCTTGGAAAAAGTATTTCATCAAGAATTAATTATAAACTAGAAGAATGAACAAAGAGTCAAACAGATTAAAAAATATTAAAGAATCCTCTACTCTTGCTATGGCTGCTCTAACAAGAGAATATCAATCAAAAGGTGTTGATGTTATTAACCTCAGCCTTGGAGAACCAGATTTCAAAACTCCAAAACATATTTGTGATGGAGCAAAAGAAGCAATTGATTCAGGAAAATATTTTTCTTATCCTCCTGTCTCTGGTTACAATGACTTAAAGGAAGCCATTTCTTTAAAATTTAAAAATGAAAATAACCTAAACTATCCTACAAAAAATATTGTTGTATCAAATGGAGTTAAACATTCAATAACAAACGTTATGTTTTCTCTACTAAATAAAGATGATGAAGTTATTGTATTTACCCCATTCTGGGTTAGCTATGCTGCAATTATTAAATTAGCTGATGGCGTACCTGTATTTATCAACTCTACAATTGAAAATGATTTCAAACCAACAAATAAACAGTTAAAAGATGCCATTACAAATAAAACTAAAGCTATAATTTTTAGTTCACCTTGTAATCCAACAGGAACAGTTTTTACAAGACAAGATCTTGAATCATATAAAGAGATACTCATTAATTATCCAGACATTTTTATTATCTCTGATGAAATATACGAACATATTAATTTTACAAAAGAACATTGTAGTATAGGATCACTCAATGGGATGCAAAAAAAAACTATAACAATGAATGGTTTTTCTAAAGCCTTTGCTATGACCGGCTGGAGACTTGGATACATAGGAGCTCCTGATAACATAGTAAAAGCTATTAATAAAATGCAAGGACAAACAACATCTGCAAATTGTTCCATAGCTCAAAGAGCAGGTCTAAAAGCTCTTGAAGTTGGTAATAAATGTGCTTTAGAAATGAAAGAACAATATCTAAAAAGAAGAAATATTGTTTATAATATGCTTAAAGATATCAATGGTTTAAAAACTAATTTACCCAAAGGAGCATTTTATTTTTTTCCTGATATAACTCATTTTTTAGGACTAAAAACTGAAAAGGGAGATGAAATTAAAAGCGCAAATGATCTCTCATTATATCTTCTTGAAGATGGTAAAATTTCATTAGTCCCTGGTGAAGATTTTGGAGCACCAAACTGTATAAGACTATCTTATGCAGCTAGTGAAAAAGACCTAATTGAAGCAGTTAAAAGGCTTTCCACTTCTTTAAATAAGCTTACTTAGAATTAAATAAAATGTTATAACTAGTAATTTAGAGTTATATATCTTTGATTATATTTAATTATTATGAAGAACATTATATTGTTTGGTCCTCCTGGAGCGGGAAAAGGAACTCAAAGTAATAAATTAATTCAAAAATATAATTTGATTCACTTATCAACTGGAGATCTATTCCGAATCCATTTAAATAATAAAACTGAGCTTGGGTTAGAAGCAAAAAAATTTATGGATAATGGAAATCTAGTTCCTGATTCTATTGTAATAAATACGGTAGAAAAAAAAATTTTAGAAAATTTAAATTCTAATGGATTTATTTTTGATGGTTTCCCTAGAACCGTAAATCAAGCCATAGCACTAGATCAAATGTTAGTGAAAAATAACTTAATAATTGATTTGATGATTGCATTAAATGTAAATGACGAAGAATTAAAAGAAAGAATTAAAAAAAGAGCCTTAGTTTCTAGTAGAATAGATGATCAAAATGAAGAAAAAATAAATAATAGACTTCAAGTATATACAAAAGAAACTTTACCAGTTTCTAATCATTATAGAAAGCTAGATAAATACAACGAAATAAATGGTATTGGTTCAATAGATGATATATTTAATAAAATATGTTCAAAAATTGATAAGTAAATGAGCAATCCTAATTTTATTGATTACGTAAAAATATATTGTAAATCTGGAAATGGTGGAAAAGGATCTTCACATTTCAGAAGAGAAAAATTTGCTCCCAAGGGAGGTCCTGATGGAGGAGATGGAGGAAAAGGTGGAAATATAATACTCAAAGGGAATAAACAATTATGGACCCTTCTACACCTAAAATTCACAAAGCATGTTGTTGCAGAAAATGGAGGAAATGGTTCTGGGTCAAAAAAATATGGACCTAATGGAAAAGATATCATAATCGAAGTTCCTCTTGGTACAATAGCTAAATCTTCTAAAAGTGGTAAAAAAAAATTAGAAATATTAAATCATAATGAAGAAAAAATACTACTTGAAGGCGGCATTGGAGGCCTAGGAAATGATCATTTTAAAAGTCCTTCAAATCAAGCACCACAGTACAGCCAAACTGGTAAAGTAGGAATCGAAGAATGGGTAATTATTGAACTTAAAGTATTAGCTGATGTTGGATTAGTTGGATTTCCAAATGCAGGAAAATCAACACTATTATCCTCAATATCTAAAGCTAAACCTAAAATCGGAAATTATCCATTTACTACATTAACACCAAATCTAGGAGTAGTCCCATATAAAGATTATAAATCATTTATTGTAGCAGACATACCAGGTATTATTGAAGGAGCATCTGAAGGCAAAGGTCTTGGTATAAGATTTTTAAGACATATTGAAAGAAATTCAATTTTATTATTTTTAATACCATTTGATTCAAATATTAAAAATGAATATCAATTATTATCTAATGAATTAAAAAAATACAATAAAAAACTATTAGAAAAAAAAATTATTATTGCCATCTCAAAATGTGACCTGGCACCCAAAGAAAAAATTGATAAAATCAATTTCAAATCAAAATACCCAATAATTAAAATATCAAGTATAACCAACTTAGGATTAATGGAACTAAAAGATTGTATTTGGAAAGAAATTAATTTAAAATAGTCAAAATGTCATCTATATGATTTTGGCAAAGAAATTGCAATGTAATAAGTCATGAATAAAAAAAATACACCAAAAAATACAAAAGCAAAAAAAGCAGATAAAATATCTGATGTAAAAAATGAACTTAAAGAATCAAAAGAAAAATATCTTAGACTATATTCTGAATTTGAAAATTATAGAAGAAGAACTTCTAAGGAAAAATTAGAAATGATTGAGGTTTCTAATCAAGAATTAATAAAGGATATTTTACCTGTAATTGATGATTTTGAAAGAGCTTTAAAAGCAATTAAATCGAAACAAAAAGATGATTTTGAAGGATTTAATCTTATAAGTCAAAAACTTGATAATATTTTAAGAAAATACAATCTTATAAAAATGGAAGTAAATAAAGAAGATGTTTTTGATTTAGAATTACATGAAGCAATAACTAATACTCCTGCTAGTAAAAAATTTAAAGGTAAAATTATTGATATAATTGAAGAAGGCTATCTAATTGGAGAAAAAATTATTCGACATGCTAAAGTTGTAATTGGTTCATAATGTCAAAAAGAGATTTCTACGATATTTTAGGTGTTTCACAATCATCATCAAAAGATGAAATAAAAAAAGCTTACAGAAAAGTTGCTATTAAATATCATCCCGATAAGAATCCAGATAATAAAGTCGCAGAAGAAAAATTCAAAGAAGCTGCTCAAGCTTATGAAGTTCTGAGTAATTCTGAAAAAAAAGAAAAATATGATAGATTTGGTCATGATGGATTAAGAGGTGGCTCTGGTGGATTTGGAGGTGGAATGAACGTTGAAGATATTTTCAGTCAATTTGGTGATATTTTTGGAGGAGGAGGTGGAAGTCCTTTTGACAGTTTTTTTGGTGGGAGTAGAAGTTCATCCAGAAATAGAGGATCAAATCTTAGAATAAAACTTAAATTATCTATTAAAGAAATTGCTGAAGGAGTTGAAAAAAAAATAAAAGTAAAAAGATTAGTAACAGCTTCAGGTGTTACTTTTAAATCATGCTTAGTATGTAATGGAACAGGTAAAATAAGTAAAGTTGTAAACACAATGCTAGGTCAAATGGTTTCATCAACATCCTGTTACAATTGTAATGGTAATGGTAAAATAATAGATAATAAACCCCCTGGAGTTGATAGCACAGGATTACAATACAAAGAAGAAATAATAAAAATTAATATCCCTTCAGGTGTTACTGAAGGCATGCAACTCTCAATGTCTGGAAAGGGAAATGAGTCACCAGCTGGAGGAGCATCTGGAGATCTCTTAATACTAATTAAAGAAATAGAAGATAGTATATTTAAAAGAGATGGTAATAATATAATTTATGATTTATATTTAAATTTTGTTGATGCAGTTTTGGGTGCAGATATAGAAGTTCCTACTTTAACTGGAAAAGTTAGAATTAAGATTTTCTCTGGAACTCAAAGTGGAAAAATACTTAGATTAAGAGGGAAAGGAATAAAAGATATAAACAATTCAATAGCAGGAGATCAATTAATTCATGTCAATGTATGGACTCCAAAACAAATATCTAAAGAAGAAGAAAAAATATTATCTGAATTAAAACAATCAAACAACTTTCAGCCTAAACCCGGAAAAACAGATAAAGGGTTTTTTGATAGAATAAAAGATTTTATAAACTAGTCAAAACTGACTATCCTTTTCTTTGAGTATTAAAAACAATTAAATTTTAAAAATTACTTAGATTTATATCTAAATTATTCTATTGATAACACTCAAAGAAAATCACGAAAAAATTAAATGGGTAGTATCCATCACTACAATACTGTTTATAGGATCATTGATTTTTTTTTCTATTAAAATAATTTCAGAAATTAAAGAAAGAGAAATTGCTTCCATAAAAAGATATGCAAATTTTTTACAGTATATATCATCAAATAAAGAATCTCCAGATTATTATATAGATGACATTATAATTGACAACAATAATATACCTGTTATAATTACAGATGAAAACTATAAAATAATTGATCATAAAAATATTATTTATTCCGATAATGAAGCAAAAAAATATCAAATATTAAAAAACACATTATCATCTATGAAAAATGGATACGAACCAATTGAAGTTCTTATCTATGATAGTCATAATATTATAATCAATAAACAGTTCGTTTTTTATAAAAATTCTGAAATTCTAGATCTAATTATTTTAGCACCTTATTATTTATCTTTCTTCATTTTAATAATATTAATATCCATTTATTTAATATTTTATTATTCTAATGCATCAGAAAAAGATAGACTTTGGACTGGATTAGCAAAAGAAACTGCTCATCAATTAGGAACTCCATTATCATCATTAATTGCCTGGAAAGAATATATAAAATCAAAAAACATTTTAAAGGACAAAAGTATTATAGTAGAAATAGAAAAAGATTTAGAAAGACTTAAGATTATAACTGACAGATTTTCTAATATTGGATCTAAACCTATCATCAAAGAAGAAGAATTAAAAAATTTAATAAATAATTCAATAAAATATTTAAAAAAAAGAATATCAAAAAATATATTATTTACAATACAAGGAGAAAATATATTATATTCAGTAAACAAAGAACTTTTTAGTTGGGTTATTGAAAATTTATTTAAAAATTCTATTGATGCAATTGGAGAATCTGGAAAAATTAAAATTGTTTTACATAAAAAATCAAATAAAATTTTAATTGATTTTATAGATAATGGTACTGGAATAAAAAATTCAAATTTTAGAAAAATATTTGATCCAGGTTTTACAACAAAAAAAAGAGGATGGGGTCTGGGATTAGCACTAGTTCATAGAATAATAACAAATTATCACAATGGAAAAATTTTTGTTTTAAAGTCAATAAAAAATATTGAAACAATAATTAGAATTGAATTTAAATTATAAATTATAAAACTCTTCAATAAGTTCAATTATAGCTTTGTAAAATTATTATTATAGATTATTTTCGCAGAGTATTTTATATAAATTAAACCCTTTACTAATCAAAATGGCAAATCAAGGAAAAATAACAGAAGTAATCGGTCCAGTAATTGATGTATCTTTTGAAAAAGACAATTTACCAAAAATATTAAATGCATTAGAAATCAAAAAAGAAGATGGTACGTCTATAATTCTTGAAGTTCAACAACACTTAGGAGAGGACAGAGTAAGAACAATTGCTATGTCAGGGACTGAAGGATTAAGAAGAGGGATGATAGTTGATGATCTAGGTGAACCTATATCAATGCCAATAGGCGATGACATCAAAGGAAGATTATTTAATGTTGTTGGTTCAGCAATTGATGGAATGTCAGAACCTGAATCAAAAGATAGACTACCGATTCATAGAGAAGCTCCTAAATTTGAAGACCTTTCCACTTCCTCTGAAGTACTTTTCACAGGAATAAAAGTTATTGATCTAATTGAACCTTATAATAAAGGTGGAAAAATTGGTTTATTCGGTGGTGCTGGCGTTGGTAAAACTGTTATAATTCAAGAACTAATAAATAACATTGCAAAAGCATACTCAGGACTATCTGTGTTTGCTGGTGTTGGAGAGAGAACTAGAGAAGGAAATGATTTACTCCGTGAAATGATTGAAGCCGATATAATAAACTATGGTGAAGAATTTAAAAAATCAATGGAAGAAGGATCTTGGGATTTATCTAAAGTCGACAAAAAGAAATTAAAAACTTCTAAAGCGACATTTGTTTTTGGTCAGATGAATGAGCCTCCAGGAGCAAGGGCAAGAGTTGCTCTGTCTGGACTAACCCTAGCTGAATATTTTAGAGACGGAGATGGAAAAGGTCAAGGAAGAGATATATTATTTTTTATTGATAATATATTTAGATTCACACAAGCTGGATCAGAAGTATCAGCTCTTTTAGGTAGAATGCCTTCAGCAGTAGGATATCAACCAACTCTTGCAAGTGAAATGGGTGCTCTGCAAGAAAGAATAACATCAACAAAAAAAGGTTCTATAACATCAGTTCAAGCAGTTTATGTTCCCGCTGATGATTTAACAGATCCAGCTCCTGCAACTACTTTTTCACATTTAGATGCAATAAGTGTATTATCAAGAAAACTTGCTGCTATAGGAATTTACCCTGCTATTGACCCTCTAGATTCTACTTCTAGAATTTTAACTGAAGAAGTAGTAGGAAGTGAACACTATAATTGCGCACAAAGGGTTAAAAAACTATTGCAACGATATAAAGAATTACAAGACATTATAGCAATTCTTGGTATGGACGAGTTAGCCGATGAAGATAAACAAGTCGTTCATAGAGCAAGAAGAGTACAAAGATTTTTATCACAACCATTTCATGTTGCAGAACCATTTACTGGTGTAAAAGGAGAATTAGTAGATATAAAAGATACAATTAAAGGATTTACAATGATTATGGACGGTGAACTTGATCACTTACCAGAAGCTGCTTTTAATCTTAAAGGAACTATTGAACAAGCAATAGAAGCAGGTGAAAAAATGTTAGAAAACGTAAAATAGAATGCAATTAGAAATTTTATCTCCTGAAAAAATACTATTTACTGGAGAAGTTGATTCGGTAATTTTTCCGGGTTCTCAAGGTAAATTTCAAATATTAAATAATCACGCTCCAATAATAAGTTCTCTTTCACAGGGAAATATTGATTATAAAATTAATTCTAAAACTAATCAAGTAGAAATTAAAAGAGGAATAGTTGAAGTTCTAAAAAATAAGATTAGTGCATTAATTGAACAATAATATGACATTCTGTCATATATCATCTTTGGCATAATTCTTGTCAATAATACTAGTAGAAAATTAAAAGTAAATATTATGAATAAAATTATAGGAATTGATTTAGGTACTACAAATTCTTGTGTAGCAGTAATGGAAGGAAATGAACCAGTTGTTATACCAAATAGTGAAGGAAAAAGAACTACACCATCTATTGTAGCTTTCTTAGTTGAAGGTAAAGGGGAAAGAAAAGTAGGTGATCCTGCAAAAAGACAAGCTATTACTAACCCCATCAATACAATAAATTCTATTAAAAGGTTTATGGGTAAAAAATTCTCAGAGATTACAGAAGAAAAAAGAAATCTTTCATATAAAGTTGAAAAAGGAACTAATAATACCGTAAGTATTAATATCGGTTCAAGAAAATATACACCACAAGAACTTTCTGCCATGATTCTTCAAAAAATGAAATCAACTGCAGAAGATTATATAGGTTCTGAAATCAAAGAAGCAGTTATTACTGTTCCAGCATATTTTAATGATTCAGAAAGGCAAGCCACTAAAGAAGCTGGTGCCATTGCAGGACTTGATGTAAAACGAATTATAAATGAGCCAACTGCTGCTGCTCTTGCATATGGATTGGATAAAAAAGATAAAGACATTAAAATTGCAGTATATGATTTAGGAGGAGGAACTTTTGATGTTTCTATTTTAGAATTAGGAGATGGTGTTTTTGAAGTAAAATCTACAAATGGTGATGTTCGCCTGGGAGGTGATGATTTTGATAGCGTATTAATTGACTGGCTTGCTGAAGAATTTAAAAAAGATGAAGGTATTGATCTTAGAAAAGATCCAATGGCACTTCAAAGGCTTAAAGAAAGTGCTGAAAAAGCTAAAATTGAGTTATCAAGCTCTACTTCTACTGAGATAAATTTACCATATATTATGCCTGTTGATGGTATTCCTAAACACTTAGTAAAAAAACTTTCAAGGTCTAAATTTGAACAATTATCAGAAAAACTAGTTTCTAGAACATTAAATCCCTGTAAAAAAGCTTTAAAAGATGCTAAAATTAGTGTATCAGAAATAGATGAAATTATTCTAGTTGGAGGATCTACAAGAATTCCAAAAATACAAGAAGAGGTAGAAAAATTTTTCAAGAAAAAACCATCTAAAGGTGTAAATCCTGATGAAGTTGTTGCAATTGGAGCTGCTATTCAAGGTGGAGTATTAACTGGAGAAGTAAAAGATGTTTTACTTTTGGATGTTACCCCTCTATCATTAGGAATTGAAACATTAGGAGGAGTATTTACTAAGCTTATTGAATCTAATACTACCATACCAACAGAAAAATCTGAAAGTTTTTCTACTGCAGCTGATAATCAACCATCCGTGGAAATTCATGTTTTACAAGGAGAAAGACCCATGGCAAAAGATAATAAAACAATTGGAAGATTTCATTTAGATGGCATACCACCTGCACCTAGAGGAATTCCTCAAGTTGAAGTAATTTTTGATATTGATGCTAATGGAATTCTAAATGTCTCTGCAAAAGATAAAGGAACTGGTAAAGAACAAAACATTAGAATAGAAGCTTCATCTGGATTAACTGATGAAGAAATCAATAAAATGAAAGAAGAAGCAAAGGCAAATGCTGATTCTGATCAAAAAGAAAGAGAAAAAATTGATAAAATAAATGCTGCTGATGGTTTAATATTTCAAACTGAAAAACAACTAAAAGAATTTGGAGATAAATTATCAGAACCTAATAAAAAAGCTATTCAAGATTCTTTAGATAAATTAAAATCAATTCATAAAGAAGAAAAAATTGATGAAATTGATGGTGCGATAGAAGTTTTAAATAAGTCATGGGAAGCTGCTAGTCAAGAAATGTACAAAACTACCCAAAAACAACAAGGAACGCCTGATCAAAAAACTCCTGCTGGAAATAAATCAAAAGGTAAAAATAAAAACGATGATATTTCAGATGTTGATTTTGAAGAAGTTAAAGAAGAAAAAAAATAACTATTTTCTATACTAATAATTACAATTACCTGGTGTTCTAGGAAAGGGAATGACATCTCTAATATTTTTCATTCCAGTAATAAATTGGATTAATCTTTCTAAACCTAAACCAAATCCTGAATGGATTACAGTTCCAAATCTTCTTGTATCTAAATACCAATTTAGGTCCTTTTCTGAAAGATTCATTTTTTTCATTCTTTCTTTTAATACAGAAAGTCTTTCTTCACGTTGTGAGCCTCCAATAATTTCACCTACAGATGGAAATAATACATCCATAGCTGAAACTGTGTTATTATCATCATTTACTCTCATATAAAAAGCCTTAATATTTTTGGGGTAATCAATAACAATTATTGGCTTTTTAAAATACTTTTCAACCAAAAATCTTTCATGTTCTGATTGAAAATCTATACCCCATTCATCCACTTTATACTTAAATTTTCCTTTTTTATTAGGCTTAGAATTTCTTAAAATATTAAAAGCTTCAGTATAAGTTATTCTTTCAAAAACCGTATTTAATATTTTTTTTAATCTTTCAATTAAAGATTTCTCATTTCTCTGAATTTGAGGTAAATTTTTCTCATCATCAATCTCTCTATTTTGAAGAAATTCTAAATCATCAAAACAATTTTTAATAACATAACTTATAATATATTTTAATATATCCTCTGCTAAATTCATGTTATCAATTATATCATAAAATGCCATTTCTGGTTCAACCATCCAAAACTCAGCAAGATGTCTTGAAGTATTAGAATTTTCTGCTCGAAAAGTAGGTCCAAAAGTATAAACTTCTGATAATGCTAAAGCTCCAAGTTCTGCATTTAACTGACCAGAAACTGTTAAGTTTACTTCTTTAGAAAAAAAATCTTTATTAAAATCTATTTTATTATTTTTTATATTATCTAAATCTAATGAAGTTACTTTAAACATTTCTCCAGCCCCTTCAGCATCAGAAGATGTTATAATTGGAGTATGAATATTTACAAATCCTTTATCATTAAAAAATTTATGAATAGAAAAAATTACAGCATGCCTTATCCTAAATATTGCACTGAAGGTATTTGTTCTTAGTCTTAGATGAGCTACATCTCTTAAAAATTCTAAACTATGTTTTTTTGGTTGAATAGGATATTTCCTAGCATCAGACTCACCTAATAAAACAAGTTCTGTTGCATCCAACTCATAGTTCTGAATTTTTCCCTGACTTTTTATAAGATTTCCACTAAATTCAACAGAAGAACCAGTATTAATTTGCTCAACTAACTCTACCTTAAATTTTTGCATATCTAAAACAACCTGCAGACTATTTATTGTTGAACCATCATTTAAAGATATAAATGTTACATTTTTACCTTGTCTCTTTGTCCTAACCCAACCCTTAACACAAATATTATTATCAAGGTTTATATTTTTTAATAAACTAATTTTTATTCTACTCTTTTTCATTTAAAATAAATAATCGCAAAAAACTATAATTTAATCTTATTTTCAAAGAATAGACTAATTATAATAAATTTGTAGTAGAAAATTTATTTTTACATAATGAATAAGATAATACTTATACAAAATTTATCTCAAAAATTATCACCACAACAAATTCAATTTATAAAATTATTACAATTATCAAACACTAACATTGATTCCGTAATAAAAAAAGAGTTAGAAGATAATCCAGCATTAGAAGAAGAAACAATTGAAACAGAAGAAAATGAAACTATTAGCAGTGCTCATTTAGAGAATCATTCATTTTCACAAAAAAACTACAATAGTGAAAACATAAACTATAGTAGAGAATCTAATTTATCAAATAAACAATCCTTTCAAGAAAATCTATTATCACAAATCACCTATTTAGATCTTAGCCATAATCAAGAAATAATAGCCAAGCAAATCATTGGAACTCTTGATGCTGATGGGTACTTAAGAAGGGATTTAGAATTAATCATTGATGATTTAGCATTTTCTGAGAATAAGGAATTTGAAATCAAAACAATAAAGAAAGTATTAAAAAAAATTCAAAATTTAGAACCACCTGGTATCGGTTCTAGAAATTTAGAAGAATGTTTAATTATTCAAATCAATAAAAAAGAAAAAATAAATTCTACTGAAAAATTAGCTTTAAATATCATAAAAAATGATTTTGAAAATTTTAAAAACAAACGATTTGAAAAAATTTATAAAAAATATCAAAGAAAAAAAGAAGAAATCATAAATGCATTTAACTATATAAAAACTTTAAATCCAAAACCTGCTGATGGGTTAGAAGATGAAAATATAACTGAATATTTAATTCCTGATTTTATTCTAAAAAAAATTAATAATGAATTAAATATTTTTCTGACATCTGGTGAAAGTAAAAAAATTAATGTCAACAAACTTTATATTTCTATTTTCAATGAAATGAAAAATAAAAAAAATAAAGATGAAGAAAATAAAAAATCTATTGATTTTATAAAACAAAAAATAGAATCCGCACAATGGTTTGTTGATGCTTTAAACCAAAGAAATCAAACTCTACTTAAAACAATGAAAGCAATTCTAAAAATTCAAAATTCATTTTTTAATGGTGGAGATGAAAATGATTTAAAACCAATGATTCTCAAAGACATAGCCAAAATAATAAAAATGGACATATCTACTGTTAGCAGAATAGTGAGGAATAAGGTAATTCAGACTGATTTTGGAATATTCCCATTAAAATATTTTTTTTCTGAATCAACAATCAAAAAAGATGATGAATTAATAAGCAGTAAAATCGTAAAAAATAGTTTGAAAAAAATTATTGAAGAAGAAGATAAAGCCAAACCATATTCTGATAAAAAATTAAAAAAAATACTTAATCAAAAAAGATATGAGATAGCAAGAAGAACCGTATCTAAATATAGAGAACAACTTAAAATACCAGTAGCGAGATTAAGAAAAGAATTTTAAAATAAAGAAAAAGTAATACCAATTTTATTTACAGTTGGATTTTTTGTAATATGCTGAGGTAACGAAGAATCTTCAAATAAATTTGAAAGATATTTCTTATAATATAAATTAAAATTACCAACTCCTATAGAAAGTGAAACACCATACTTAAAATCATTAACACCAAAATCTTTTTTAATTTTTGTGTGATTTACTCTATTATTTATTTTTTGTTTGACTTTTGTAGAAGAGTTCAGATGCAAACCAATTTCACCACCTATCCCAATAAAAAATCTTCCTTTATCATATTTTCCTGCACCAAAATAATATTTAAAGTTTAGAGGTAATATTAAATATGTAGATTTTAAAGAATTTTTTTCAGGAGTAAAATCTAAAGTATCTATAATTATATTATTAATTCCATCTGCATTAGTTTCTTCAGATAAAATAACATCATTTGAAAAAGATAATCTATCATTAGATATTCCTATACCAGGATTTATAGAAAAATTATCTCCAATAAAAAATGGTTTTGAATAATATAGATTTAAAGATCTAGAAGGAAATAAGTCAGTATCCAAAGAAGCGTCTGCATTTTCTAAAAAAGTAAATCCAAAATCTAATTTTATATAACCAGGTATCTCTATTTTATTTTTAGAAATAGAAACCTTTTCATCAGAATCATCAACTTGAGCATTAACATTATAGACTAGTAGAAAAAAAATAAAATATAAATACTTCTTCATTCAATCATATTTTTTAATTACATGCAAAAATAACTTAATAAATAAGATTGTATAATATATTAATGAAAAACTGATATTATAAAATGTTAAATTTGATTAAATATTGAACTCGTAGCTTAACTGGATAGAGCACCTGGTTACGGCCCAGGAGATTGAGGGTTCGACTCCCTCCGAGTTCACATTTTTAACCTCAACACCAGTGTTGAGGTTTTTTTTATATATAATAATAAAATTATATTGCACATATGTTAAATCATTAATAAAAAAGATTGAATTAAATAAAAGATATAATGAGGAATGTCTCAAGAACATGAGAAGAATTCCTAATGATAGAGATAGATTTAATTGTTACTTCACCTCCTTATGATGATCTGAGAACATACAATAATTTCGATTTTAATTTTGAAGAAATTTGTAAAGAATTATTTGAATTTTAAAAAAAAATGGTATTTGTATTTGGGTAGTTGGAGACCAAACAATAAAGGGAAATGAGACAGGCACTTCATTTAAACAAGCACCTTTTTTTTAAAGAAGTAGGTTTTAATTTATTTGACACAATGATTTACACAAAAAAACCAAGAAATGCTGTAGGAAATAATAAAACACACTGGCAAACATTCGAATATATGTTTATTTTTAGTAAAGGAACTCCTAAAACTATAAACCTAATAAAAGACAGGAAAAACATAGAAAGTAGAAATGGTGATAATGGCACAAAAAGACTTAGAAACGGTAAACTAAAAAATATATCTAGAAAAGACTATGATGAGTATGGAAGGAGAACTAATGTGTGGGAATATGAAGTAGGAAAAGGGCACTCTTCAACTGATATAATTGCCTTTGAACATCCAGCAATTTTTCCTGAAAAATTAGCATATGATCATATTTTTTCATGTTCAAATCCCAAGGATATAGTATATGATCCTTTTTTAGGTAGTGGCACAACTATACATTATGATGGCAGAAAAACTTGATAGAAATTGGATTGGTACTGATACAACTAAGAAATACATTGAAATTGCTAAAAATAAGACTTAAGAAGTTTAGACCAACTTTGAAACAAATCAAGTTATTCTAAAATAATTACATCATAGCAAGAGATGGTACCGAATGGGAAACCAAAGAAAATAAAGTTTGTACAACATGTGGTATTGAAAAATCATACGATTCTTTTAGCATAAATCGATATGTCAAAACCAATAGAATCTTAAGAAGACCAGTTTGTATTGAATGTTATTCAAAAAAAAAGCAAATACCTGCCAAAGTAAGAAAAAACTATGAAGCAAAATATCCAAGACCTAAATTAGATTCAAAATTTCATTGCCCAGTTTGTGATAAAATAAAAGATCATTTGTTTAATAATGATATATGTCTTGATCATAATCATGACACTGGAGAAGTTAGAGGATATTTATGTGAAAGTTGTAATGCAAGTATTGGAAAATTTCATGAAGATCCTGAAATTTTAGAAAGAACAATTAAATGGTTAAGAGGTGAAATAAAGAATTATTAATTTTTATATAGATAACTCAACTCAATTTTTAATCACAAACCACTTTCTATCAAACTTAGAAGAAATGTAATTAATCGAAGTCTTTTAATAATGTCCACTTTTATCAACTAATGCTCTAATATTTAGAATTAGTTCAATTGGATTTTTATAAAGTAAAAAACTAACTTGCACTATAGATTAATTAAAGATTTTTTACTTTTTTTACAATAATATCTACAATTTCTGGATTTAATAAAGTAGATATATCTCCAAAGTTTTCAAATTCATTTGAAGCTATCTTTCTTAAAATTCTTCTCATTATTTTTCCAGATCTTGTTTTTGGTAAACCAGGAACAACCAATATTTTATCAGGTTTAGCAATTGGGCCTATATAATGAGTAACCGTTTTTCTTATTTGATCAAAATAATTAGCCTTATCAGAATTTGAATTTACAATCACAAAAGCAAAAATACCTTGTCCCTTAATTTCATGTGGATAACCAACAACAGCAGACTCAATAACCGAACTATCTTGATTAATTGCGTCTTCAACTTCTGCAGTCCCAATTCTATGACCTGATACATTAATAACATCATCAACTCTTCCTAAAATTCTATAATTCCCATCATCATCTCTTTTCGCACCATCTCCCGTAAAATAATATCCTTTAAAAGTTGAAAAATACGTGTCTTTACATCTTTTATGATCACCATATGTTGTTCGTAAAATAGATGGCCAAGGAAATTTGATGCAAAGATTTCCTTCTACGTTATTTTCTATTACCTCATTTCCATCATTATCAAGTAATATTGGCTGAACACCTGGAAGAGGAAGTGTGGCATAAGTAGGTTTCGAATCTATAATATTAGGAAGAGGAGATATCATTATCCCTCCTGTTTCAGTTTGCCACCATGTATCTACAATCGGGCATTTTCTTTTACCAACATTAGTAAAATACCAATTCCAAGCTTCTTCATTAATTGGTTCACCAACTGACCCTATTACTTTTAAGGTATTTAAACTTGCCCCCTCCAAATACTTATCTCCATAAGATTGTAAAGCTCTTATAGCAGTAGGAGCAGTATAAAACTGGTTTACCTTATGCTTATCAATTATTTTCCAAAATCTACTAGGATCTGGATAAGTGGGTACCCCTTCAAACATTACTGTTTTAGCTCCTTTTAATAATGGGCCATAAACTATATAACTATGTCCTGTAATCCAGCCAACATCCGCAGTACACCAAAAAATATCTCCATCTTTATATTGAAAAACATTTTCAAAAGTATATTGAGAAAATATCATATATCCTCCACATGTATGAACAATTCCTTTTGGTTTTCCTGTAGATCCTGATGTGTATAAAATAAATAACATATCTTCAGAAGACATAGGCTCTGCATCGCATACATCATCAACTGATTTTTCAATTTCATGTAACCATACATCCCTGCCTTCAGCCATGATCACATCTATAGAAGTTCTATTTATAACTAATACACTAGTAATAGAATCGGATTTTTCAACAGCACTATCAACAACATTTTTAACTAAAATTATTTTATCACCCCTATAATTCCCATCTGAAGTAATAACTATTTTAGCATTGCAATCATCGATTCTATCTGATAATGAGGAAGCACTAAAACCAACAAATACAACCGAATGAACTGCACCTATTCTAGCACATGCAAGCATTGAAATAGCTGCTTCTGGAATCATAGGTAAATAAATAATTACTATGTCTCCCTTTGCAACGCCTAATTTCTTAAGAACATTAGCAAAAGAACATACCTTTTTAAATAATTGATTATATGTTAAAAATATAGGTTTCTCACTAATATCATTAGGCTCCCATATAATTGCTGTGTTTGACTTAACATTAAAATTTCTTTCAAAAATATTTTCTGTAATATTCAATTTTCCATCTGAAAACCACTTCACTTTAGGCTCATCAAAATTCCATTCTAAAATCTGTGAAGGATTTTTTTTCCATAAAAATTTTTGAGAATAATCATGCCAAAATTTTTCTGGATTTTCAACACTTTCTTTATATTCATCTTGGTATTGACTTAAGCTACTAATCATATTCATTCACTTAAAGAAGTTCATTTGCTAAATTAGCTAGATCTGATCTTTCTCCTTTTCTTAAGGTAACATGAGAGTATAATGATTGGTTTTTAAGTTTATCTATTAAATAAGAAAGGCCATTACTTTGTGAATCTAAATAGGGAGTATCTATTTGATTAATGTCTCCGGTAAAAACAATTTTAGTGTTTTCACCTGCTCTTGAAATAATAGTCTTTATCTCATGAGGAGTCAAATTTTGAGCTTCATCAACAATAAAAAAAATATTTGAAAAACTTCTACCTCTAATATAAGCCAATGGTTGTATAAGAAATTTCTCAGATTCTACCATATTTTTTAAAACTTTATATTCTTTAGAAGTTTCTTTAAACTGATTTTGAATAAACTTAAAATTATCCCATAAAGGCTCCATATATGGATTAATTTTTGAACTTATATCTCCAGGAAGATATCCTAAATCTTTATTACTTAGAGGTACAATAGGCCTTGCTACAAATATCTGTTTATAATTTCTTCTTTGTGAAATAGCTGATGCCAATGCTAACAAAGTTTTTCCTGTACCAGCAACTCCATTTACAGAAACAAGAGGAATCTTAGAATTTGTTAATGCATGAATAGCAAAAGCTTGTTCTGCATTCCTTGGCTTAATACCAGAAACAACACCTTTTTCTACTCTGTAAACTATTTCTTCTTTACTATCGTAGTATGCAAGAGCAGATTTTTTTGAATTTTTGAGGACATAATATCCATTATTTGATAATGTCTTTCTAGGAAAAATTTCTTTTTTTGAAATAGAAGAATTCATATAAAAATTATCTATAGTCTCATCCTTCAGATTATTAATAATTTGACTTTCAAATTCTAAAGAATTTAAATTTTTTATTTTACCAGTTTTATAATCTTCTGCTTTGAGGTTTAACGACTTTGCTTTTAGTCGTAAATTAATATCCTTTGAAACTAGAATAACACTTTTATTTTTTTCTATTCTTTGAAGATTTAATGCGGAATCTAAAATTTTATGATCATTAATTTCATCATTAAAAATATTATTTTTTGAAGAATAATCTACAAGAACCTTGAAAGAACCTTTATTTTTACCATTTAATGAAATCCAATTATCAAGCATTTTGTCCGATGATAAATCATCAATCATTCTTATAAATTCTCTTGCCTCAAAATTTATAATATCATTTCCTTTTTTCATGTGATCTAATTCTTCTAATACCGTAATAGGAATTCCTATATCATTTTCTTCAAAATTCATAATTGAATCATGAGAATAGAGGATAACAGAAGTATCAAGAACGTATATTTTCTTTTTTTTAATTGGCATCATTAATTATTTTATTATAATAATCTATATACCTAGGTAAGATAAGATTTATATTAAAATCTTTTGATCTATTAAAAGATTCGTCTTTAAAATTAGATAAGTTATCATCATTTAAAATATATAAAGACTTTTCAACCATATCATCTATATCTCCTATTTTACATACAAATCCAGATTTTCCATTAGAAATAAGCTCTGGCAAACCACCTGCATCAGAACTTACAACTGGCACTGATGATGCCATAGCTTCTAAAGCAGACAATCCAAAACTTTCTTTTTCAGATGTTAATAAAAATAAATCAGCATCTGATAATACATTTTCAACATCAGGAATTTTACCAATAAAAATTACATCTTTTAAAGAACATAATGTTCTTGTTAAAGATTCTATATTGGCTCTCTCAGGCCCATCTCCAATCATTATTAGTTTAGAAGGTATTGTTTTCTTTATTTTACAAAAAATATTTACTACATCTTGTATCCTTTTTACTTTTCTAAAATTTGATGTATGAATGATTAATTTTTCTCCATTTTTACAATATCTTTCTCTATAAATATTTTTTTTTAATTTATTAAAAATATTATGATCAATAAAATTTGGAATTACCTTAATATCTTTCTTTATATCAAATAATTTTATAGTATCATTTTTTAAACTTTCAGATACTGATGTTACTCCATCAGAATTATTAATAGAATAATTAATTACAGGCTTACATGATGGATCTGAACCAACAAGTGTAATATCTGTTCCATGAAGAGTTGTAATAACTGGAATTTTTATTCCCATTGTCAATAATATATCTTTAGCTAATAAGGCTGATGACGCATGAGGAATGGCATAATGAACATGGAGAAGATCTAACTTTTCAAACTTTACAATTTCTACAAGTTTACTTGTCAAAGATGTTTCATATGGAGGAAAATGAAATAATGGATAATTTGTAACTGAAACCTCATGATAAAAAAGATTATCACTAAAAATATTCAATCTAGCTGGAAGAGAATAAGTTATAAAATGTATTTCATTTCCTTTTTTTGATAATGCTTTTCCAAGTTCTGTAGCAACTACACCACTACCTCCAAATGTTGGATAACATACTATACCAATTTTCATAAATGAATGCATAAAATTTTAGAATTAATTTTATAAAAAAGCTAATAAATAAGCATTACTAAATTAATAAAATTTAAATCTATCTTTATAAATTAATTGATTTGATTTATTTTTTTAAAATGAAATTACCATCATTTATACGTTTACCAAAAAGTAAAAAATTTAACTTTGATCCTAGACACTATGATCCAATAAAGGATGACATAGAACATAGGATTTCTGAAATCAATAATAATGTAAAATTAAAAAACAAAAGATATTTTGATCATAAAAAAAAATCTGAAGTTGTCTCTGGATCCAAACTACAATTAATTATAGCATTATTATTATTCTTTTTCTTATTTGGTTGGCTATATATTGGAAATAAAATTTTTATTTTCGCAACTTTAATTCCTTTATGGTACATTTTTAAAAAAATTAGAAAAAGTTAAAATGAACATTATATACCAATTACCAAAATCCGTTTCTAATCAGATTGCTGCAGGTGAAGTAGTTCAAAGACCTTCTTCAGTAGTAAAAGAACTACTAGAAAACAGTATTGATGCTAAAGCAAAAAATATTAAAATAATTATTAAAGATGCCGGTAAGCAATCCATAACTATTATTGATGATGGAATAGGAATGTCTAAAGAAGATGCTATAAAATGTTTTAATAGACACTCAACTTCTAAACTAAAAAATGCAGAAGATTTATTTAAAATAAAAACTATGGGTTTTAGAGGTGAGGCATTATCATCAATTTCTGCAGTTTCAGACATAATACTAAAAACAAAATCTATTGATGATGAAATGGGGTATGAAATTAATATCAAAAACTCTAAAATAATTAAAGAACATGAAATTGATAAAAATCAAGGAACATCTATAATTGTAAAAAATATATTTTTTACTGTTCCAGCAAGAAGAAATTTTTTAAAATCAAATAAAGTCGAATTAAAATATATTATAGATGAATTTATAAGAATTGCAATTTCAAATCCGAATATTAATTTTATACTTTTAAATAATGGACTTGAAATTTACAATTTAAAATCATCAACTCTCAGTAAAAGAATTATTTCATTATTTAAAAAAAGTTATGAACAGCAACTTGTTTTATGTGATGAAAAATTTGGAAATATTTCTATTCATGGATTTATTGGAAAACCTGAATACTCAAAAAAAACTAGAGGAGAACAGTTTATTTTTGTGAATAATAGATTCATAAAAAGTAATTACCTAAATCATGCTATCATTAAAAGTTATGAGGGATTAATAGAAGAAAAAAAATATACTTTTTATGTATTATTTCTGCAAATAAATACAAATAAAGTAGATGTTAATATTCATCCTACAAAAACAGAAGTAAAATTTGAAGATGAAAAATTGCTCTATAATTTAATGAATTCATCAGTTAGTAAATCATTGAGCTCTCATCATGTAATGCCTTCTATTGATTTTAATGCTGACATTAATTTTAGTAATAAAACTGTTATAGAATATGACAACAAAGAGTATCAAAATATTAGACCTTCAAGTTCAAGTAATAAGCAAAATTGGAAAAAAATATTTGATGAAGTCAAAACTGAACACTCAAATGATAAATTAATTTTTGAAAATGATTTAATAGAAATACAAAACAAACCAGTTCAATTTCTTGATAATTTCATTTTCAAACAGCTTGGAGAAAAGTTATTAGTATTTAACCATAAAAATTGTCAACAAAGAATATTATACGAAAAATTTAAAAATTCATCTCTAAATTCAAATGCTAACTCTCAACAAAATCTATTTCCAAAATACATTGAATTTAATAATTCAGATTTTCAACTTATTAAAGAGATCCTCAATGATATCAAATCAATAGGATTTAATATAGATATATTTGGTAAAAATTCCGTGATAATAAATGGCGTACCTACAGGACTTGATGATATAAATGAAGAAGAAATAATTGAAAGTTTTATTGAAGAAATAAAAAAAAATAATCAAAATTTAAAAGTTGAAAAAAAAGAAATAATTTTAAAATCATTTTCTAGAAAAGCTAAAATAATAAATAATAAAAGATTAAATGATAAAGAGATGGAATCCATAATTGACAGACTATTTGCATGCGAAAATCCAAAATATTCTCCAGATGGGGAACTAAATTTTGTAGAGTTAGATGATGATAAAATAAAAAATTTATTTTAATGTTTCATTTAACTCCAGCTGCAAAAAATATTCTTATAATAAATGGAATAATTTTTATATTATCTGATTTTATAGGATTAAGAACTTATATAATTGAAAATTTTGGAATGAGATACTTTCACTCTGAAAATTTTCAACCATACCAAATACTAACTTATATGTGGGTACATGCTGGCTTTGGGCATTTATTCGGTAATATGTTTTCTGTATTAGTATTTGCACCCATTCTTGAAAAAGTATGGGGTTCAAAAAAATTTTTAATATTTTATCTAGTAACAGGAATTGGAGCTGGAATTTTATACTCAGGAATTAATTACTATGAAAATTATTCATTCGAAGTAAAAGTAAAAAGTTATGAACAAAATCCATCCCCTGAATCATTTAGAAAACTAGTTATAAATAATTCATCAGAATATTATAACCAACTTTATGATTTTATTGATTCTTATGAACAAAATCCGTCAAATTCTAATGACAATTTAAGTATAGCTTATGCAAATGATTTGCTAAAAGTAAAGAGTGATGTTCCAATGGTAGGAGCATCAGGTGCTGTATTTGGAATTTTGTTAGCTTTCGCAATGCTATTTCCAAATATGAAACTAATGCTTTTATTTCCTCCAATACCAGTGAAAGCTAAATATTTGGTATTAGTATATGGAATCTATGAGTTATGGAGTGAAATAAATAGAATGCCTGGAGATAATATTGCACATTTTGCTCATCTTGGTGGAATGCTTATAGGATATCTAATTCTAATTTATTGGAAAAGAAAATACGGTACATTTTATTAAAATTATGTCAAACTTTATAATAGAAGATCTTAAAAAGGTATGGAATAAAAAAGACAATGGTCTTATCAAGATAATAATAATAAACGTTATTATATTTTTAAGTATTGGTATAATAAAAATATTTTTTCAAATTGGAGGTCTAGAAAGTTTATATATAAAATTTCTAAACTCTTTAATGCTTCCAGCCAATTTAAGAGATTTTATATTTCAACCATGGTCTATAATCACTTACTTCTTTTTACACATTAATTTCTCACATATTTTATGGAATATGCTTTTTCTGTATTGGTTTGGAAAAATAATCTATGATAATATAGGTAATAATGCATTGATTTCTTTATATATCTTGGGTGGAATAATTGGTGGTTTACTATATATGGCTATCTATAATATAATACCATATTATGGAAATCAAATTAATCAATCTTTAATGTTAGGAGCATCTGCTGGAGTATTTAGTGTAGTAATCGGCTCAGCTACTCTTATACCAAATTACACATTTCATCTCCTTTTTATTGGACCAATAAAAATTAAATACATTGCTCTATTTTATGTTGCATCATCATTTTTTGATATAACAGGTAATAATTCAGGTGGAGAAATTGCACACTTAGGTGGTGCTTTAATTGGATATTTATATATTAAACAATTACAAAATGGAAATAATATGGGAGATCCTATTATCAGGATTCTTAATTTTTTTCATAACCCAAAAGTCAATAAACCTAAAGATAATTATTCATATCAAAATATAAACAAAGAAATATCGCAGGATGATATAGATAAAATACTTGATAAAATTTCTGAAAGTGGTTATTCAAGTTTAAGTAAAAGTGAAAAAGAAAAATTATTTAATGCTAGTAAAAAATGAGAATTACCTTTTTTATAATCATATTTCTTTTTATTAATTGCACGAGTAATATCAATAAAGTTGATAATGAAGAGCTAAGATTAAATGAAAAATTAGCTAGTGATCTTATTCAATTATCTATCAATTGTGTTGACAAAAAATTTCCATATAAAGTTGGTTATAGATACATTGATTCAACCTGGATAAGACCTCACTATAAACTTACCCCATCATTTTATGGTTGCTGGGATTGGCATTCTGCAGTTCATGGTCATTGGAGTATGGTAAAAATTTTGAAAGAATTTCCTAATATTAAAGAAGCAGAAAACATTAGAAAAATAATTAGAAAAAATTTAAATAAAAATAATTTAGAAAAAGAATTTCAATTTTTTCAAAATGATTTCGCTAAAGGATTTGAAAGAACTTATGGATGGGCATGGTTAATGCTTCTCTATTCTGAACTTGAAACATGGGATGATATTGAAGCAAAAAATTGGTCTAAAAACTTAAAACCTCTAGTTGATTTATTATCAGAGAGAACCATTATTTTTTTAAATAAACTTTCAAAACCACTAAGACCAGGAACACATGCTAACACTGCATTTTCATTTTCTTTAATGTATGAATATGCTCAAAAAACTAATAATGAAAAATTATCAAATAAAATCAAAGAGTATAGTATTAAACATTTTAGCTACGATAAAAATTGTCCTGTAAATTATGAGCCATCCGGGACAGATTTTTTATCTCCTTGTCTAGCAGAAGCCAGTTTAATGTCAAAAATTTTATCAGAAAAAGAATTTAATAACTGGTTATCTAAATTTTTTCCCTCTTTCAAAGAGAAAAACTTTGGAAGCATAATAACTCCACCAGAAGTATTAGATCCAAAAGATCCTGGAATAGGTCACTTAATTGGTCTAATGTTCCATAGAGCTTGGACATTAAATGATGTTGCTAATAAAATACAAAATGATGATAAAAAACTATTCCTTTATGAAATTTCAAAAAATCATACAAAAAAAGGTTTTGAGCTTATGTTTGATAGTGGCTACGGAGGTGAACATTGGTTAGCAACTTTTGCCATTTACAATTTTACAAGATAAAACTATCTTTCTCTTTCTAAGTATAAGGTGCCTATCAATTTGTCTCTTCTCCTCATAAATGGTGTGTCAAAGTATTCTACAGGAATAATCTCATAATAATAAAAATCTGTCTTGACAATTTGAGATGTAGATGAGTTAATTCCATTCCATATTTTATCACTGCTTTTAACTACTCCTTCATAAACTATTCTTTGATATCTATCATAAATTATCACTTCAAAACTCATGTCTTTTTCAAGTATGTTTTCATGTTTTATTACAAAGTAATCATTGAAATCATCTCCATTAGGAGTAAAATAATTAGGGAGTTTATAACTTGGAGTTCTTATATTTTCTATATAAACATAAACTTTAGCCAAAACC
>Ga0209554_1000331_pt1 | contig 39461 bp, 39 predicted proteins | sample MarorgKNORR_S2LV_5_FD_188221 | JGI IMG/M metagenome (GOLD analysis project Ga0209554, IMG submission 188221) | Marine microbial communities from the Southern Atlantic Ocean, analyzing organic carbon cycling - Bottom_A/KNORR_S2/LV (SPAdes) (version 2) | ecosystem: Environmental > Aquatic > Marine... | reverse complement strand
TGCGTCCAAACTTTTATGCAATACCAATCTTGAGGCTCTCTGCGGATGAAAAAGCAATTCTAACATCATTTCAGAAGCGGTTTCTACAGCTCCAAAAGGGTCAAACTCAACACCAACTTTACTCTTAAAAGACTCTCTTGACCTTCCATAGCCCATTGCTCTTGGTGGAAACAATAACAATTTTGACCTTGGAATTGCAATCGTTGATACCTCAATTGTCTTTAACAACGTCTGCAATGCTTTGCGCTCTTCACGTCCAGAAACTCGTTTAACAATCGTTTGGTTCCCTCCTTTCACTACATAATTATAATCCAATCCTCCTATAATTTTAGAAACAGCTTCTGTCTGATAGCGATGCAAAAAATAAAGCGGCACAAAAACATCTTCTAAAACCGAATACGGTTCTGTAGATTTGATATTGTCAATCGAGAAATTATCAATTGCTTTTTTACGGATTGTCAATAGATTCTCTAATTCATCAGAAACATTCTCACCATTGTCCCATAAATGCGCATAGATATGTGCGCTTCCTTTCGACCTAGCGTCTTGATCAGAAATATATCGAAGCCCTCCTTCAAAAGCATGCTTTAAAACAGTTTGCAAACCTTCTTTTTCATGACTCACAAAATCTTGGTAGGAATACGCCACAGTGACTTTGTCCCAAGCTCCAATTCCTACTGCATAGGCATTCGAAAAGTCGATGTTGCCATTTTTTAAAGAAAACTGCGGATGTGGGTAATCCATCACCGAAGCTCTATCATTGGTACTTGCTGCAAAATTATGCGAAAAACCCAATGTATGCCCAACTTCATGAGCACCCAACTGCCGTATTCTTGCTAAGGCTAACTCTAGTGCAAAAGCATCTTCTGAAGTATTGTTTGCATATGGAGCTTGTAAAGCCTGAGCAATTAAAAAATCTTGGCGAATTCTCAACGATCCTAAACTTACATGTCCTTTGATTATTTCTCCTGTTCTTGGATCAGAAATACTGCTTCCGTAACTCCAACCTCGTGTTGAACGATGTACCCACTGAATCATATTATAGCGTAGATCTAGCGGATCTGCTCCTTCTGGCAACATTTTAACCTGAAAGGCATCTTTATAACCAATGGCTTCAAACGCTTGATTCCACCAACTTGCACCTTCTAGCAAAGCGCTTCTTACAGGCTCTGGTGTTCCTCTATCTAAATAATAAACAATCGGATCTACCGCTTCACTAATTGCAGCATTTGGGTTCTTTTTTTCCAATCGATGTCGGTATATAAACCTCTTTTTTATGGATTGATTTACTGGCGTCGCATAATCTAAATACGACATTTGATAAGAACCTGATCGAGGATCATACACTCTTTTTTTATAGTTGCTATCTGGCAGCTCAACAAAAGAATGGTGCTGATATACCGTAATAGAAGTTGCATCTGGAACCACAGTCCATAAATTACGCCCCTTTGGTTTTCCTTTGAAGGTTAGTAAAACGTCAAATTCAACATTTTTAGAAAATGCCTTTGTACGTTCCATATTAAAAGCACTTCTTGTTTTGTCTAAACGATAGCTTCCTTCTTTTTTTCGAGCTAGAGTTCCTGAAACACCATGAGCATCTCTTATAAAAAATGAAGTGGCATCCACCAAATACACATTGTTTTTTTCTTCCTTGATCACAAAACCATGCAATACCGATTTCCCAAAAGCTTCTTGAATAGATTTTCGTTCTTCAACATTATCTGTCAACGCTCTGTACTTTTGATTTGGTTGAAGCAATAAAATTTTATTTCCTGCTTTTTTAAAAACAACAACAGCTCCTCCTCCCAATTGCCCTCTATCCAAACCAATATCATTTGAGCCTAAGCCTTCTGATAATGCTCTGACATACAAAAACTCGGTATCTAATTTTTTAATTTCCAAATACACCTTGTCTGTACTCGTATCGTAATAAAAAGAAATGTACCCTTCGTGCTTGGTTACATTTTTATCGCCTTTAAAAAATTGTGAAAAACAGGTTTGCTGAACTGCTAAAAACAGAAATAGGATAGTCAATTTTCTCATTGTAAAAATATTTTTTTATAAAACTATAAAATATGAATGACAATTTCGTCTGATAAAAATATTAAATGTCATTTTTTAATTTATTTTTGTAACAATTATGATAACACAAGAACAGCTTAAGGATATTTCTGATCGCATACGCAAGTTAAAAACGTATTTAGAGATTGATCAAAAACTTATTGAAATAAGCAACGAAGAGGAAAAGACTGTAGATCCAGACTTTTGGAACAATCCGAAGGAAGCTGAAGTTTTTATGAGGAATTTACGATTTAAAAAGAAATGGGTAGATGACTATAACTCTGTCATTTCTTTGCATGAAGATCTAAACGTTCTTATTGATTTTTATAAAGAAGAAGAGGTTTCAGAAAACGAAGTGCAAGAGCAGCATGATAAAACTGTTGCTTTTTTGGAAAATATCGAATTTAGAAATATGCTGTCTGAAGAAGGAGACAGCCTAAGCGCCGTGATTCAAATTACAGCGGGCGCTGGAGGTACAGAAAGTTGCGATTGGGCAGAAATGTTGATGCGAATGTACATGATGTGGGGAGAAAAAAACGGTGTCAAAATCAAAGAACTGAATTATCAATCTGGTGATAGTGCAGGAATAAAAACAGTGACCTTAGAATTTGATGGCGATTATGCCTTTGGATGGCTGAAAGGAGAAAATGGAGTACACCGATTGGTACGAATTTCTCCATTTGATAGCAATGCCAAAAGACATACCTCTTTTGCATCTGTATATGTATATCCTCTTGCTGATGACTCTATTGAAATAGAAATCAACCCAGCAGATATTGAGATCACCACAGCACGCTCTAGTGGTGCTGGCGGGCAAAATGTAAATAAAGTAGAAACCAAAGTACAACTAACACACAAGCCTACAGGGATTAAGATTTCTTGTTCCAATTCTAGATCTCAACATGACAACAGAGCAACAGCATTGCAGATGTTAAAATCTCAATTGTATGAAATAGAATTGCAAAAAAGACAAGCTGCCAGAGCCGATATTGAAGCTGGTAAAATGAAAAACGAATGGGGAAGCCAGATTCGCAACTATGTGATGCATCCTTATAAACTGGTAAAAGATGTAAGAACTGCTCATGAAACAGGAAATATAGATGCTGTTATGAATGGCGAAATTGATGGCTTTTTGAAAGCATTTCTAATGTTACATGGCCAAAAAGACACTAGTAATCAGTAAGAAAAATAACATGATAAAAATATACCACAACAACAGATGCAGTAAATCACGTTTAGGCTTGGCAATTGTAGAAGCCTCTGGAAAAGATTTTGAAATTGTACCCTATTTGACAAACATTCCAAACCATGATGAGCTAAAACAACTTCTTTCATTGTTAAATATGAATCCCATTGAGTTGGTCCGTAAAAACGAAGCCATTTGGAAAGAAAATTTCAAAGGAAAAGAGCTAACAGAGGCTGAAATTATCGAGGCGATGGTTCAAAATCCAAAGCTTATTGAACGTCCAATAGTTGTCAATGGCAATAAAGCGGTGATTGGAAGACCGCCAGAGATCATCAAGACTATTCTTTAAACAAAAAAGCTCCGAAGAAGTATCTTCGGAGCTTTTTATATGTATATATTTATAAAAACTACGTGTTTTTAGCAGCTTTTTTTGCTTCTTTCTTTAATTTATAATTTTCCCAAATCGTACCACCAATCCAGTAAGGAACTACAAATGTCAATAAGAAAATTAACAACCAGAAACCTATTGTAAAAACAAACATGAATAATAAAAATCCTGAAAATTCTGAAAAGTCTAACATCTGTACTTTGATAAAATTAGTAATGGCACAAAAATAACACATATTTTTTATTTACACCTATAATTAAAAATTATTTTAAACAAGTATTTCTATTATTTGTTGACAACTGATTGTGATACTTTTAGTAAATTTGTAATTGATTTAAATACATCAAGTAAGATGAAGTACAGAATAGAAAAGGACACCATGGGAGAAGTAGAAGTCCCAGCTGATAAATACTGGGGAGCACAAACAGAACGTTCTCGCAATAACTTTAAAATTGGAGCCTCTGGGTCTATGCCTCTAGAAATTGTCTATGGATTTGCCTACTTAAAAAAAGCGGCCGCTTTTACAAATTGTGAGCTCGGTGTTTTATCTACAGAAAAAAGAGACTTAATTGCCAGTGTTTGTGAAGAAATATTAGCAGGAAAACACGATGATCAATTTCCGTTGGTAATTTGGCAAACAGGTTCTGGAACACAATCAAATATGAATTGCAATGAGGTGATTGCTAACAGAGCACATGAAATTGCAGGAAATGTTATTGGTGAAGGCGAAAAAACGATTCAACCCAATGACGATGTAAACAAATCACAATCATCTAACGATACATTTCCAACAGGAATGCACATTGCTGCGTATAAAAAAATCATTGAAACAACCATTCCGGGAGTTGAACAATTACGAGATACTTTACAGGAAAAATCAAAGGCTTTTAAAGATGTTGTGAAAATTGGACGTACCCATTTAATGGATGCTACTCCACTTACACTGGGACAAGAATTTTCTGGATATGTCGCACAATTGAACTTCGGATTAAAAGCGCTAAACAACTCTTTATCACATTTAAGTCAACTTGCTCTAGGAGGAACAGCTGTCGGAACTGGACTAAACACACCAAAAGGATACGATGTTTTAGTAGCGAAATACATTGCTGAATTTACAGGCTTACCTTTTATAACAGCAGAAAATAAATTTGAAGCCTTGGCTGCTCATGATGCCTTTGTGGAAACACATGGCTCTTTAAAACAATTGGCCGTTGCTTTAAATAAAATTGCCAATGACATTAGAATGATGGCCTCTGGACCACGTTCTGGAATTGGAGAACTGATCATTCCTGCAAATGAACCGGGAAGCTCAATCATGCCAGGAAAAGTAAATCCTACACAAGCAGAAGCCATTACAATGGTGTGTGCACAAGTTATGGGGAACGATGTAGCAATTACCATTGGAGGAACACAAGGACATTATGAATTGAATGTTTTTAAACCAATGATGGCAGCGAATCTATTGCAATCTGCACAATTAATTGGAGACGCCTGTGTTTCTTTTGATGTGAATTGTGCTGCCGGCATTGAGCCAAATCAAAAAAGAATTACCGAATTGGTAAACAATTCTTTAATGCTAGTAACGGCATTGAATACCAAAATTGGATATTATAAAGCTGCAGAAATTGCAAATACTGCACATCAAAACGGAACAACCTTAAAAGAGGAAGCAGTACGCTTGGGCTATGTAACTCCAGAACAGTATGATGAATGGGTAAAACCAGAAGAAATGACAGGAGGATTAAAATAGAAGCCAGATCGCTCCGCTGAAAGAACCAAGAACTAAGACTTAATACATGTGCAATTAATCACCGTCTGTTAATTCTTAATTCGGTTTAAAAATAAATTTTACAATCAGTGCCTTTGTGTCTCGAGTACTCGAGACTGGTTATCATACAGTATAAAGGGAAATTTACCGTGTATCTAGCTAACAAACACACAACCATACCAAGATTTAATCAATGAATACACACGAAGAATTTATGAGTGAAGCTGTAAAAGCAGCTTTGCAAGGAATGCAGAATAACGAGGGCGGTCCATTTGGATGTATTGTTGTTAAAGATGGAAAAATTATTGGTCGAGGAAATAACAAAGTTACCTCTACAAATGACCCGACTGCACATGCTGAAGTTACCGCAATCAGAGATGCTTGTAGACATATGGAGTCGTTTCAATTGGAAGGTTGCATTATATATACATCTTGTGAACCTTGTCCGATGTGTTTGGGCGCTATTTATTGGGCAAGACCTGATAAAGTTTTTTACGGAAGCAATCAAATAGATGCTGCAAATATTGGCTTTGATGATGCTTTTATTTACAAAGAAATTCCATTGCCTTACGAAAAACGGAGCATTCCATTTGAACAAGTGGGCAGAGAAATCGCTTTAGAACCGTTTCAGAAGTGGGCTGAAAAACAAGATAAAATAGATTATTAAAAGAGCCCCTCTCCAAGTAAAAAGGTTAAAAACTACAGTAGGTAATCCATCTTTTTATTACTGCCATCATTTTATATTTGTCACCTAAGCGCCATTATGTTTTTTAAATTAAAGTCATACCTCTCTTTTTTACTAAAGTCTACCAATCAGCATGGTGTGCATTCGCCTTTTGTATATGACTTAACAACCCAATGCTTTTATTCAAAAACGCCCAAAAACACTACGACATCTAGTAAAAAATCAGCACTGCTAATTCGTCTTGTCGCTTATTTTCAACCCAAAACCATGTTAGAAGTAACGAGTTCTTCAGAAAAGAACATGTTAGCTCCGCTTTTTGACAACAAAGAAATTAAGGTTACAACGCTAGAAATCCTCAATACAATTGGAAACATTCCCCAAAAACAAGTTGACTTCGTTTTTTTTAATAGTAACAAACTAAAAGAAGTTGCACTCACTAGTTTTGAATTCTGTTTAGACGTTGCACATAACAACACGATGTTCGTTTTTAACAACATCCATGCAAGTGTAGAAACGAAAAAAGCGTGGGCGACTATTAAAAGCCACCCTAAAGTTACAGTTACTATTGACACTTACCAACTAGGGCTTGTTTTTTTTAGAAAAGAACAAGAGAAAGAACATTTTATTATTAGAGTATAAATCTTTAAATTCGTGGTATGAAAATCTATACTAAAACTGGAGATACAGGAACCACCGCTTTATATGGTGGCACAAGAGTTCCAAAGCATCATTTAAGAATAGAAGCATACGGAACACTAGATGAATTGAATTCTCATATTGGATTGATTCGTGATCAGGATATTGATAAAAAGTCTATACAAGCACTTGTTAAAATTCAAAACGAGCTATTTACTTTAGGTGCAATGTTAGCAACACCCCCAGAAAAGCAACTCTTAAAAAGTGGAAAAGAACGATTAAACATTCCTAAAATCAATGAGGAGAGTATTCTTTTTTTAGAAGATCAAATTGATCATATGAATTTAGAATTGCCAGAAATGACTCATTTTATATTGCCTGGCGGGCATCAAACGGTGTCATTCTGTCATATTGCACGCTGTGTTTGTCGTAGATCAGAACGCTTAGCAACTGCCTTAAATGAGACTGAAACTATAAATCCAGACATCTTAACCTATTTAAACCGCCTTTCTGACTATCTTTTTGTGCTGGCACGAAAGTTGACTAAAGACTTATCAATAGAGGAAACTCCGTGGGTTCCCAAAAAAAATTAATACGTTCTTTTTATTTATTGACAGATTTATCAAAAAAAAGTTGGATTTCTTTATAAAAAATTTATTTTTGCAGAAAATTAAACTCCATTAAGAAATGTATTGGACTCTAGAATTAGCATCTTATTTAGCAGATGCGCCTTGGCCAGCAACTAAAGACGAATTGATAGATTATGCTATTAGAACAGGAGCACCTTTAGAAGTAGCTGAAAACCTACAAGATATTGAAGATGAAGGTGATTCTTATGATTCTATTATAGAGATTTGGCCAGACTATCCGACCGAAGAAGATTATCTTTGGAACGAAGATGAATATTAAACAAAATTTAACATCAAAAAGTCTCATTCGAGGCTTTTTTTTTGTTTACATTTAAACCTGAATATGCGCATTCTTAAAATCACTGTCAATAAGTAACAACTTATTTAGTATCAGGAAATTATAAAATAGATTTCAGTTTAATTATTGAAATAAAAATAACAAACATCACATGAGCATTTTAAACTCTGTCTTAAAAATATTTGTTGGAGACAAACAACAAAAAGATTTAAAATTACTACAACCTGTCGTAACAAATACAGCTGCTTTTGAAAGCGCTATTTCAGCGTTGACAAACGACGAACTACGTGCAAAATCTAAAGAATTTAAAGCGAGAATCAAAGAAGCTACAAAAGTATTTGACGATACAATTAGCGAATTAGAAAATGAAGCGATTACTGCTGATATTGATAGACAAGAAGCTGTTTTTACAGAAATTGACACCTTAAAAGATCAAGCATACGAAGCTTCTGAATTGGTGCTTACTGAAATTATGCCAGAATCGTTTGCTGTCATCAAAGAGACTGCAACACGCTTTACAAACAATACTGAAATTGAAGTAACTGCCACGCAGTTTGATAGAGAATTATCAGCCATAAGAAACCATGTTACACTAGACAACGACAAAGCCATTTGGTCAACATCTTGGGACGCTGTGGGACAACCCATTACTTGGGACATGATTCATTACGACGTTCAATTAATTGGTGGTTCTGTATTGCATCAAGGTAAAATTGCCGAGATGATGACAGGAGAGGGGAAAACATTGGTCTCTACCCTACCCGTTTACTTAAATGCATTGACTGGAAAAGGAGTACACTTGGTTACTGTAAATGATTACCTAGCAAAACGTGATGCTGCTTGGATGGGGCCTATTTTAGAGTTTCATGGATTAAGTATTGATTGTATCGATGTACACGAACCGAACTCTGATGCTCGTAGAAAAGCATACAATGCCGATATTACCTACGGAACAAACAATGAGTTTGGATTTGATTACTTGCGTGATAACATGGCGCATACCAAAGAAGAATTGGTTCAACGAGCTCCTAATTACGCAATCATTGATGAGGTAGATTCTGTATTGATTGATGATGCTCGTACGCCATTAATTATTTCTGGTGCAGTTCCGCAAGGAGACAGACATGAGTTTACAGAACTAAAACCTTTGGTAAACGATATCGTTGTGCTACAACGCCAACATTTGGTTAGTGTTTTTGCAGAAGCAAAAAAACTACTTTCTGAAGGAGATACAAAAGAAGGAGGTTTTTTACTGCTGAGAGTATATCGCGGAATCCCAAAAAACAAAGCCTTAATTAAATTTTTATCGCAAGAAGGTATCAAGCAAATTCTTCAGAAAACGGAGAATACCTACATGGCAGACAATAATAAGTTAATGCCAGAAATTGATGCAGACTTGTACTACACTATTGAAGAAAAAAACAACTCCATCGACTTAACCGACAAAGGAATTATGCATCTATCGGGAAAGACAAGCGATGATAACTTTTTTGTACTTCCAGACATTGGTGTACAAATTGGAAGAATTGACGAAAGTGAAGATTCTGTAGAAGAGAAAACTGCTCAGAAAGACGAGTTGTACCAAGATTTCAGCATCAAAAGTGAACGTATTCATACCATGAATCAATTGCTAAAGGCCTATTCACTGTTTGAAAAAGATGTAGAATATGTATTGATGGACAACAAGGTGAAAATTGTTGATGAACAGACAGGTCGTATTATGGAGGGTCGTCGGTATTCTGACGGATTACACCAAGCCATTGAAGCCAAAGAAAATGTAAAAATTGAAGACGCCACACAAACCTTTGCAACCGTAACCTTGCAAAACTACTTTAGAATGTATCGCAAACTATCTGGAATGACAGGTACAGCGATCACTGAAGCTGGTGAACTTTGGGAAATTTACAAGTTGGATGTGGTAGAAATACCAACAAACAAACCGCTTGTTAGAGATGACCGAGAGGATTTGGTGTACAAAACAACTCGAGAAAAATACAATGCTGTTATTGATGATATTGTAAAGTTGGTTGAACAAAAGCGTCCTGTTTTGGTAGGTACAACCTCCGTAGAAATTTCTGAATTGTTGGGTAGAATGTTACAGATGCGCTCTATTCCTCACAATATATTAAATGCAAAATTACACAAAAGAGAAGCCGATATTGTTGCTGAAGCAGGGAATCCTGGAGTGGTAACAATTGCAACAAACATGGCGGGTCGTGGTACAGATATTAAATTATCTGATGCCGTAAAAGATGCTGGAGGTTTGGCGATTATTGGTACTGAAAGACACGATTCTCGTCGTGTTGACAGACAGTTACGTGGTAGAGCTGGTAGACAAGGAGATGTTGGTTCTTCTCAATTCTACATTGCTTTGGATGACAATTTGATGCGAATTTTCGGTTCGGATAGAATTGCCAAAATGATGGATAGAATGGGCTTGAAAGAAGGTGAGGTAATTCAGCATTCTATGATTACCAAATCTATTGAAAGAGCACAAAAGAAAGTTGAGGAAAACAATTTCGGTATCCGAAAGCGTTTGTTAGAATATGATGATATTATGAACTCACAACGTGAGTTTGTATACAAACGTAGAAGACATGCTTTGGATGGAAAACGCTTGCAAATTGATATTGCAAACATTGTTTATGAAACCTGTCAAGCAATCATACAAGAAAATAAAGGGACACTGAATTTTAAAAATTTCGAATTTGAATTGATTCGCCTTTCATCGATGACGGCTCCTTTTTCAGAAGAAGATTTTGAAAAAATGGACGAGCAAGCGCTTGTTGACACGTTGTACACAACCCTTTACAAACATTATCAAGACAAAACTGCTCGTAATGCTGTAACTGCTTTTCCTGTCATCAAAGATGTATATGAAAATGAAGGCGACAAATACGAACGTATTATTGTTCCTTTTACAGATGGTGTTAAAAACTTACAAGTTGTCACCAACTTAAAAGATGCCTACGAATCTGAAGGAAAAGAATTGATCAAAGATTTTGAAAAGAACATTACACTTGCCATTATTGATGAAAACTGGAAAAATCATTTGCGCAAAATGGATGAGTTGAAAAGCTCAGTTCAAAATGCCTCTTACGAACAAAAAGACCCTTTGTTAGTCTATAAATTTGAAGCTTTTGAATTGTTCAAACAAATGATTGACGTTGTCAATAAAGAGGTATTGTCATTCTTGTTTAAAGGAGAAATTCCGACCCAAGGAAATAATCAAATCTCAGAGGCACATCAGCAAAAAAGAGAACAATTAAACTTGAGCAAAGAGGATGTTCAAAACAGTTCTCAGCAAGCCATTAGCCGCTCAAGACAACAGCAACAACCTGTTGAAACCATTGTGCGTGAGCAACCAAAAATTGGAAGAAACGAGCGTGTGACCATCAAAAATGTATTAAGTGGCAATACCAAAGAATTGAAATTTAAACAAGCCATTCCGCTTCTAGAAAAAGGAGAATGGGTACTCTATAATAATTAAACACATGAAAAAGATACTTCCATATATTTATGTCATTGTTGGGGTCAGCTTTGTAATCAAAGGGTTTTATGCCTTCTTTACTGATTACGAAATCTATTATTTGATTTTTTCTTTGAAAACAGAAAGCAAGTATGTATACATACTATTCAATTTGTTTTTTGGAGGACTCATACTATTCAACGGAATTGGAAAGTTGAAAAACTTAAAAAAATAACAAAAAAAATGCCGTTGAAAATTCAACGGCATTTTTTATATATGATTCTAAGTCTACTCAGATTTATTCAAAATTGGTATCCATTTTTACGTAATCCAAAAATTCTCTTTTGGTTTCTGCGTCTTTAAACTTTCCGCCAAATTCAGAAGTAACAGTACTGCTTTCAATGTCTTTAATTCCGCGAGAGTTTACACACAAATGCTTTGCATCAATCACACAAGCAACATCCTTTGTTCCTAATGCCTCTTGCAATGCTTGTACAACTTGCATTGTTAAACGCTCTTGAACCTGTGGTCTTTTTGCAAAATACTCTACAATCCGATTCATTTTAGACAATCCGATTACTTTTCCGTTAGAGATGTACCCAATATGTGCTCTACCAATAATTGGTAGTAAATGATGCTCGCAGGTAGAATACACAACGATGTTTTTCTCTACCAACATTTCACCATACTTGTAATTATTTTCAAATGTAGATGGTACTGGCATGTTTGCAGGATTCAACCCCATAAATAGTTCATTGACAAACGATTTGGCAACTCTTTTCGGAGTTCCTTTCATGCTATCATCTGTCAAATCCATTCCTAAAGTGGTTAAAATATCTTTTACACTTCCTTCAATTTTCTCTATTTTTTCCGCATCAGAAATATCAAAAGCATCAGCACGCAAAGGCGTTTTAGCCGATGATCCAGCATGGTTCTCTCCAATTTCGTCTATTCCTTCTTGGCTCATTTTGTTATTCACTTCGAACATTCTAATTTTATTAGGGCGCAAATTTACAACATTGTTGTCAATTTACTTTACTTTGTGTATCAATTCCTTTAAAGAACATGCTATTTGTTCTCCTGTTGCCATATTTTTCAAAGTAAACACCTCGTTTTCAACACTAGAAACCACAAATTCTATGCCTCTTGTTGTTGTATATTTCCATTGTTTCTTTTGCTGTTTATTACTCAAGGCAATATCTGGATACAATTCACTTTTAATTCCGTTTTCTCGCAACGTTTGTAGCGCCTTCATTTTTAGGATATCCGTACCCTCTTCAAAATTTAAAAACACCACTTTTGGCTTTGGCAATGCTACAGATTGAAATAGTCCCAGTTCTTCCATTACCAAATAGATTCGATCCAATCCAAAAGAAATTCCAACACCACTTACATCTTTCAAGCCAAAAACACCTGTCAAATCATCATACCTTCCTCCGCCTCCAATCGACCCCATCTTTACACCTTCTGGCGCAGACACTTCATAAATAGCACCGGTATAGTAATTCAATCCTCTTGCCAATGTTACATCTACTTCTAATTTAGCTGACTGCAAGCCTAATGTTGCAATTGAATCAACCAAAAAACGCAATTCTTGAACTCCTTTCAACCCTTCTTCGGATGCTTGTAGCATTGCTTCCAAGTCATTTAACTTGTCTGTATTGGAACCTGAAAACTCAAATAAAGGTTGTACTTTTTGTATGGCTTCTTCTGTAATTCCTTTGGATAGCATTTCGTTGACGACACCTTCTTTTCCAATCTTATCCAACTTGTCTAAAGCAACGGTAAAATCAATCAGTTTATCTTTGGCGCCAATCACTTCTGCGATTCCAGAAAGAACTTTACGATTGTTAATTTTTATAGTCGTTTCCATTAAGTTCAACTTACTAAAAACAGCGTCGTACAATTGCACAAACTCTACTTCTTGCAACAATGATGTACTTCCAACCACATCGGCATCGCATTGATAAAACTCTCTAAAACGTCCTTTCTGAGGACGATCAGCTCTCCAAACAGGTTGAATCTGATAGCGTTTAAACGGAAAAGTAATCTCGTTTTGGTGTTGCACCACATACCTCGCAAACGGCACGGTTAAATCATAACGCAGGGCCTTTTCAGAGATTTTTGATGTCAATGCATTGCTTTCTTTATCTGTTAATAGTTGCGCATCCACTTTGTTTAAATAATCTCCAGAGTTCAGAATTTTAAAAATCAATCGATCTCCTTCTTCTCCGTATTTTCCCATCAGCGTAGAAGAGTTTTCAAAGCTAGGTGTCTCAATAGGCTGGAACCCAAAACGCTCAAAAGTTGCCCGAATCGTAGAAAATATATAATTACGATTCGCGACTTCTGTAGCTGAAAAATCTCTTGTTCCTTTAGGAATGCTTGGTTTCATATAGTTCAATTATCAGTGTTCATTGATCAATTATTGCTTACTATTCATTGACCCTTGTTAAATACAGCTGCAAATATCCGAAAAATATGGATAAGTTTACGACCGTTTTTTAGCTTTATTTTTTGCGTTTCAAGCGGTTGATTGTTGCGTTCAATTCAAAACCTAACAATAAGATAATGGCATTTAACCACACAAACAACATTAAGATCAATAAGGTTCCAATAGAGCCATACAGCTCATTGTATTTAGAAAACTGAACCACATAGATGCTAAATAAATAAAAGGTAAAAACAGAAAGTGTTGTTGTGAATATAGCTCCTGGAGAGAAAAACGAAGATTGTTTTCCTTGTTTTGTTCCATAATGATACAACATAGAAACAATGGTAAAGACCATAAAAACAAACAACAATCCACTACCCGATTGCAACCAAAATAAATCATCTTCTAGCCAACCTTCTGCCTTTAATTTTCCCAATCCAACTCCATAAAGAATTGTCAATGCAACGGTAACAATTAAAAAAAGTGTCATAATCAATGAGGTACCCAAAGAAATAACATACGCTCTTACCACACTTCTTACTTCTTTGACATGGTACGAATACTCAAATCCTCCAAAAATAGCATTGACCCCATTGGTCATTAAAAAGATTGAGGCTATAAACCCGAAGGAAAGCAATCCGTTGTTTTGGTTTTCAATAATATCATCTAAAATTGGCTGAACAGCTCCTAAGGTTTTTGGTGGTAATTTTTCTGTAATTAACAGCATCAAAGCTTCTTGAAATCCATCAATAGGAATGTAATGAATCAATGTTAAGAGAAATAATAGGAAAGGGAAAATCGCCATAAAAAAACTGTACGCAATTCCTCCAGCTCTTGTGGTTAACGCCCCTTTTACAATACCAATGATATACATTTCCAAAACATCATACAAAGACATTCCTTGCAATCCCGGAATTTTAATTTTCTTTCCGAACCGTACTAATAGATTTACTATTGGAATTTTTTCTAATTTATTTTCTATTGATTTTATCATTTATATCATATGGATGCTCGATATTTCGAGAATGATCAATTTTTATTCTATACTAATTTGATGTTTTTGCAACAAGCCTATAATACCCTCTTTTGAAAATCTCGCCCCTTTTAATCGGTTGTTTTCTGGATCAATCACATAGTCAATCGAAGTTCTGAAATCTGTCTTTCCTAAATTTGTAGTATCAAAAATAGCGTTTTTAAAACTACAATCATCAAAAACGGACTTTGTAAGTACTGTTTCTGTAAAATCTACGTCTTCCAAGTTGCATGTTGTAAATGATGTATTCGGAAGTTTCAATTGATAAAAAGACGAAAAATTCAATTGACAGTCTTTAAAATTTAACTGCAATAAAAAAGGATCACATTCATTAAATTTTACTCCTAATAATTTACAATTCACAAACTGAACCTCTTTAAATGCAGTGTCTTTTACAATGGTATTACTAAAATTACAATCGATAAACTCGCATTCTACAAATTGAATATTGGACGCGTGAATATTTTCAAAATTGCAATTCTTAAAGGTACAATTATCATATTCTCCTTTGTTGATTTTCTGCTTGGTGAAATCAACTTTTGCAAAGGTTTCGCTATCGAAGTACTTGTTTGTCATGTTGTTTTTAAATTAATCAATTGCTTTTAGGCTCAAATCCATATTGTATACTGAATGCGTCAAAGCGCCCGATGAAATAAAATCGACACCACATGATGCGTATTTTTTAATCGTTTCTTCATTGATTCCGCCCGAAGATTCTGTCAAACATTGATCTCCAATCAATGCCACCGCTTTACGAGTGTCTTCATAATTAAAATTATCAATTAAGATTCTGTACACTCCGCCACTATCTAGAATCTCTTGAATTTCTTTCAAACTTCTGGCTTCGACAATGATTTTAAGAGCTAATTTTTTTGCTACTAAATAGGCTTTTGTTTTATGGATAGCTTGTGTAATTCCGCCAGCAAAATCAATATGATTGTCTTTGATCATGATCATGTCATACAATGCAAATCGGTGGTTTTCTCCGCCACCAATTGTAACCGCCCATTTTTCGATGACTCTAATTCCTGGAGTAGTTTTTCGAGTATCCAATACTTTTGTATGGGTTCCTTCAAGCAAATCAGCAAAAGAACGTGTTTTGGTAGCAATGGCACTCATCCGCTGCATGGAATTTAAGACCAATCGCTCTGCTTTTAAAATGGATTGCGATTTTCCTGAAACGTGAAATACCACATCTCCTAAGTTCACTTTTTCTCCATCTTGAATAAAGGTTTCAACGTGCAAGTCTGAATCTACATAGTCAAAAATCATTTTTGCAAAGGCTACACCCGCAATAATTCCGTTGTCTTTTACCAACAACTTTGCTTTGCCATGCGCATCCGAAGGAATACAGGATAAGGACGTATGATCCCCATCTCCAACGTCCTCTCTAATAGCATTGGCAATGATGAGTTCTAATTCTTTTTTAAATTGTTCTTGTGAGATCATTCCTTTGAATAACTTGGTACTGCTAAAATAGGAATCAATTACGAATTATCAATTATCAATTGCGAATTATCAATTGCGAATTATTTATGGTGTCAAATTTGTAATTGCCGAATTGGAATTCGTAATTTTACACCATGAAAATCAAACTCCTCGCTATCGGAAAAACAGATGATAAAAACTTGATGCAACTCATTGACACCTATCAAAAACGCTTGCAGCATTATATCAAGTTTGACTTAGAGATTATTCCAGATCTTAAAAATGCGAAGAACTTAAGCGAGACACAGCAGAAAGAAAAAGAAGGCGCATTGATTCTTAACAAATTGCAAAATACAGATCAATTGGTTTTGCTAGATGACAAAGGCAGCTCCTTCTCCTCCATCGAATTCTCTAAGTACTTACAAAAAAAAATGAATTCAGGAATCAAGCAATTGGTGCTGATTATTGGTGGCCCTTATGGTTTTTCTGATGCCGTATATCAAAAAGCAACGGGGAAAATATCGCTTTCTAAGATGACCTTCTCCCACCAAATGATTCGCTTGTTTGTTGTTGAGCAATTGTACCGTGGATTTACAATTTTAAAGAATGAGCCTTACCATCACGAATAAGTCTACAGCAATTGCAAATAGTTGTTCTATTTGATTAGATTTGCGTATCATTTTTATAAAATTACATGAAACTCGTTTTCGCTACTAACAATCCTAACAAACTTGCCGAAGTTCAAAAAATGCTTCCGTGGACTATTCAATTGTTGAGTTTAAAAGACATTGATTGTTTTGATGACATTGAAGAAACAGCGAGTACGTTAGAAGGAAACGCACAATTAAAAGCCAATTATATTACACAGACATTTGGGTATGGTTGTTTTGCTGATGACACCGGATTGGAAGTAGAAAGTTTACACAATGCCCCTGGAGTTTATTCTGCTCGCTATGCGGGATTAGAAAATGACTCAGAAAAAAATATGCAAAAGCTATTGTCTGAATTGGATGGAAAACCCAATAGAAAAGCACAATTTAGAACTGCCATTGCCTTGAATATACAGGGCAATCAATTTTTGTTTGAAGGCATTTGCAAAGGTGAAATTTTATCTGAAAAGCAAGGTGATAAAGGTTTTGGCTACGATCCTATTTTTAAACCTAAAGGAAGCAACAAGTCGTTTGCAGAAATGACTTCAGAAGATAAAAATGACATCAGTCATCGAGGGAAAGCGATAGAACAATTGATCAGATTTTTAACGAATTATAAAAAATAAATTCCGCATCACCGAAATAAGTTCAGTGTAAACAAGTGCAGAATGACAGATTCTTGATAAACAACAAAACATATAAAAGGCAATTCATATTGTTATCAATTCTATTGGTAATTCTTTGGTTTGTAAACGTTTGCCTAGGTTCGGTTTCTATTCCGTTTCAAGAAGTATTCTCTATACTAATGGGCGAAGAAACAAGCAAAGAAGCTTGGCAAACAATTGTCTTAAATTTTCGAGTGCCGAAAGCAATCACAGCCATTTTAGTCGGCTCTGGATTGTCTATTAGCGGATTGTTAATGCAGACACTTTTTAGAAACCCATTAGCAGGACCTTTTGTACTCGGAATTTCTTCTGGAGCGAGTTTGGGAGTTGCCTTGTTGATTTTAGGATCAAGCTTTTTAGGAGGCTCTTTGCTATCCATGGCATTTTCTAATTGGGGCTTAGCCATTGCAGCAAGTTTAGGAGCTTTCTTAGTCTTATCTGCAGTAATCATTGCCGCAAATAGAGTTCGAAACACCATGTCTATCTTAATTATTGGGTTGATGTTTGGTAGTTTAACATCTGCAGTGATTAGCGTATTGGCTTATTTTAGCGAGGCAGAACAAATTCAGCAGTACCTATTTTGGAGCTTTGGAAGCCTTGGTAATTTAACTTGGGAAGAGTTACTGGTTTTCTCTATCATTTATGTGATTGGAATTTTCGGGACCTTCATGGTTATCAAACCGCTGAATAGCTTTTTACTAGGAGAAAACTACGCGAAAAGCCTTGGTATAAACATCAAAAAAAGTAGAAACATCATTTTATTAATCACCAGCTTATTAACCGGTGTGATCACTGCTTTTTCAGGCCCCATTGCTTTTGTAGGATTGGCTGTTCCGCATATTGCAAAGATGCTATTCAACACCTCAAATCATAAAATATTAATTCCCGCTGTGATTATTATTGGTGCTATTGTTTTACTAATCTGCGATTCTATTGCGCAATTACCAAGCAGCGAATACACATTACCGATCAATGCAATTACATCGCTTTTTGGTGCGCCCGTTGTAATTTGGTTGCTGATCCGGAAAAAGAAGATTTACGTGTAATATGAGTGCTTCAAACAAACATATCATTTTAAAAACTACAGACCTCAGCATTGGGTATCAACAGAAAAAAAAGCAGCTGGTTGTGGTAAATGACATCAATCTATCCATTGAAAAAGGAACATTTGTCGCTGTGTTGGGGAAAAACGGAATCGGAAAATCTACCCTGTTAAGAACACTTTCTAAAGTTCAAAACTCATTAAACGGAACCGTATTTTTAAACAACAAAAACCTGTCAGAATACAGCAGTAAAGAACTAGCAACTTCCTTAAGTTTGGTGCTGACAGAACGTTTGCCTGAAAGTCAATTGACCGTTTTTGAATTGATTGCTTTAGGAAGACAACCCTACACCAACTGGATTGATTCGCTATCAGAAGAAGATTTTACAAAAATACACTGGGCTATTGAACAAACCGAAATCAAGCATCTACAGCACAATCGATTTTACGAATTGAGTGATGGTCAATTGCAACGTGTTCTAATTGCACGTGCTTTGGCGCAAGACACCGAAATTATTATATTGGATGAGCCCACTGCGCACTTAGACATGCATCATACTTTTAAAATTTTTAGTTTGTTAAAGAAACTAGTGGACACCACAGGAAAAACAATCATCATTTCTACACATCAAGTGAATTTAGCAATTGATCTGGTTGATGAACTCATTGCTTTATCAGACAAAGGATTGGTTAGCGGAAAAGTACAAGATTTAATTGACAACAATACACTAGAGCATCTTTTTCCTAAAGAAATCATAAAATTTAACAAAACATTACGACAATTTACAATCCATAAAAACAATTAGTTTTTCTATATTTGAAACCATTACCTATCAATAAGTAAGCAACGATAAACAACCAAACCTAAAATTACAACTCCATGAAAAAAATATTACTTTCTGCTAGCTTGCTCGCACTGATTTCTTGCAGCACTAGTAAAAATGCCGTAGAAGACGCACAGGTAGATTATGCTGCCAAGTATGCAGCGTCTATTACAGAAAAAGATTTAGCAAAACACCTATTCGTTTATGCTTCTGATGAATTTGAAGGTAGAGATACTGGAGAACCAGGGCAGAAAAAAGCAATTGCCTACTTAAAAGATTTTTATGTTGCACAAGGAATCGCTTCTGCTTTAGGTGGCGACGATTATTTTCAAGAAGTGCCTGCCGCTTTTTTAAACAAAAGAAAAAGAAAAAACCCCATAAAAGCTTCTGAGAATGTGGTTGCTTTTATCAAGGGAACAGAAAAACCTGATGAAATTGTAGTCATTTCTGCACATTTAGATCATGTGGGAATGAAAGATGGTAAGATTTATAATGGTGCCGATGATGATGGTTCTGGAACTGTGGGGATGTTAGAAATTGCGGAAGCTTTTCAAATGGCTGCTAAAGCGGGGAAAGGCCCGAAGCGTTCTATTTTATTTTTACATGTAACGGGAGAAGAAAAAGGATTGTTAGGTTCTAAATACTATGTAGAAAATCCAATATTTCCAATTGCAAACACAGTAGTTGATCTAAATATTGATATGATTGGAAGAATTGATGACAGACATAAAGACAATCCTAATTTTGTGTATTTAATTGGAGCTGATAAATTGAGTATAGACTTGCACAATCTTTCTGAAGCAATCAATAAAAAATACATGAACATTTCGTTGGATTATAAATACAATGATGAAAATGATCCAAATCGTTTTTACTACAGATCAGATCATTATAACTTTGCAAAACACAATGTGCCGATTATTTTTTACTTTAACGGAACACATGAAGATTACCATAAACATACAGATACACCAGACAAAATCAATTACGATTTGTTAGAAAATAGAACACGTTTGGTATTCCATACCGCTTGGGAAATTGCCAACAGAGACGCTCGTTTGGTGGTTGACAAACCAACACCAGTAAAAACAGAAAAGTAATTTCTGTATCATCCTAAACAGGAATGATAAAAACCCCAAGCGTTTATTTTCAAACGTTTGGGTTTTTTTAATGTAGTATCTTAAATAATAGTTCTTTTAAAATATCTGATTGCGGCATTCCGTTAGCACCAACCCCTTTGCTTTTCACATCGGCATCTCGCAACAAACCAATTATTTGAGAAACTTTTCGCATGGGATAATTTCGTGCAGCCGTTACATAGTCTCCTACAAAATAAGGATTCACTCCTAGTGCTTTTGCCACAGAAGCTTTGTCTTTGGTTGGCAAACCGTGATAAATTAATACTTGTGTAAAAAAGCTATTTAATAAAGAAATGGTCATTACCAATGGGTTTTTCCGTGGGTTTTCTGCAAAGTAATTGATAATTCTATTGGCTTTTAACACGTTCTTCTCTCCTACTGCTTTTCGCAATTCGAAATTATTAAAGTCTTTAGAAATTCCGATATTCTCCTCAATATGAACAGGAGAAATAATGCTGTCTTTTGGCAAGATGGTAATTAACTTTTCTAATTCATTGTTGATCTTACTCAAATCTGTTCCTAAAAACTCCACCAACATTTGTGAAGCTTTTGGCTCAATTTGAAAATTCTTTCCGCTTAAAACCCTTCGAATCCAATCGGAAACTTGATTGTCATAGAGCTTTTTACTTTCGTAAATCAACCCTGTCTTGGCAATTGCTTTGTGCAATTTTTTTCGCTTGTCTAGCTTTTTGTATTTATAATTCAACACCAAGACTGTAGTGGGTTGCGGATTTTCTGCATACGCAACCAATTTTTCAATGGTTCTACTCAAATCTTGTGCTTCCTTTACAATCAGCACTTGACGTTCTGACATCATCGGATACCGTTTGGCAGACGAAATAATTTCTTCTACAGAAACATCTCTTCCATACATCACTACTTGGTTAAACCCTTTTTCTGCTTCGTCCAGTACATTGTCTTCTATAAAATTAGAAATTTTATCAATATAATACGGTTCTTCTCCCGTCAAAAAGTAAATAGGTTGAATGTTTCCGTTTTTAATATCTGCTACAATGTCTTTTATTTGATTCATACAAGAATTAAAAAATTAAAAGATTTAAAATTGAAAGATTGCTTACATTTGATCAATGCAAAAACTCAATCTCCCTTCGTATTCTTTCAAACTCAAAAGTAACGAAAAACATACGCTTATTTTTGATAATTTGAGAAAAAAATATTTGGTCTTAACTCCAGAAGAATGGGTGCGTCAACATGTTGTGCGATTTTTAATAAAGGAAAAGAAATATCCTGCTTCTTTAATCGCTTTAGAAAAGCAATTGATTATCAATAATTTAAAAAAGCGAACAGACATTGTTGTTTTTAATAAAGAAGGGAATCCGCATATTATTGTAGAATGCAAAGCTCCAACTATTAAAATCAATCAAGATACTTTTGATCAGATTGCACGTTACAATTTAAAACTAAATGCCAATTATTTAATGATTACTAACGGATTGGAACATTATTTTTGTCAGCTAGACACTACCAATGAAACCTATGTGTTTTTAGAAAATATTCCTGATTATTGCTAAATTCAATCTATCTATAGTTAAGTCATTGCGAGCATAGCGTGGCAATCTCTCTATTTAAAGCTCTTATTCAACAGATTACTTCAGTTTCCCGATAATTATTGGGACTTCTTCGTAATGACAATACTAGTAAATTATAAAAATTTTAAACCCCATAATCACAATTAAAACGTAAATTTACAACCTTGAAAATAGCCATCGTCATATTGAATTGGAACGGACAAAAATTACTAGAACAGTTTTTGCCATCCATCGTGAATTTCAGTGCTGAACACGCTGATATTTATGTTGCAGACAATGCTTCTACAGATACTTCTATTGCTTTTGTAAAAGAGTTTTACCCTTCCGTAAAAATTGTTGAAAACGCTAAAAATGGTGGATATGCCAAAGGCTACAATGACGCATTACAGTATATTGATGCGGATGTGTATTGCTTGATCAACTCTGACATTGAAGTTAGCAAAAACTGGATCCCTCCAATTTTAGATATTTTCAATACTGAAAAAAACACAGCAATTATTCAGCCAAAAATTCTAGATTTTAAAGACAAAACAACATTTGAATATGCAGGCGCTGGTGGTGGATTTGTAGATCTTTACGGATACCCTTATTGCAGAGGGCGAATTTTTAATGAATTAGAAAAAGACAACGGACAGTTTAATGATGTTGCAGATATTTTCTGGGCTTCTGGAGCTTGTCTATTTATTCGGTCGGAAATATACCATCAACTCGGTGGATTTGACGAAGATTATTTTGCACATCAAGAAGAAATTGATTTGTGTTGGAGAACTCAAAACGAAGGTCATAACATAAAATATGTAGGAACCTCTACAGTGTATCATGTTGGCGGAGCAACATTACAAGAAACAAACCCATATAAAACCTATTTAAATTTTAGAAACAGTTTGCTAAATGTGGTAAAAAATGTTCCAAAAAAGTGGTTTTTGTTTGTCGTCTTTTCTCGACTACTTTTAGACGGAGTTGCTGGAGTGAAATTTGCTCTAGAACTAAGACCAATACACACTTGGGCAATTGTAAAAGCACATTTTAGCCTTTATCAACACTTTTTTAAATTCTTAAAAAAAAGAAAAATTCTTCAGAAAAAAGAAAACTACAATTTACATACAAGCGTTGTTTGGCAATATTTTGTATTGGGTAGAAGAACGTTTAAAGACTTAAAGTAGTTTACAGAATATCTAAACTCCCTTTTCCTTCTCTAATCACTTCTGGCATACTGTCTGTCAAATCAATAACTGTAGAAGCCTCATTATCCCCATAGCCTCCATCAATAACAACATCAACTATGTGTTGCCATTTTTCATAGATCAATTCAGGGTCTGTTGTATATTCCAACAAGTCATCTTCATCATGAATGGATGTAGAGACAATTGGATTACCCAGCGTAGCTACTAACGTTCTTGCAATTGCATTATCTGGCACACGAATCCCGACAGTCTTTCTTTTTTTAAACACTTTTGGCAATGAATTACTTCCTGGTAAAATAAACGTATACGGACCAGGCAATGCTCTTTTTAGAATCTTATACGTTGGTGTGTCTATTTGCTTAACATAATCTGATAAGTGACTTAAATCATTACAAACAAAAGAGAAATTTGCTTTCTCTAATTTCAACCCTTTGATCTTTGCTATTTTTTCTAAGGCTTTGGTATTGGTAATGTCACATCCTAAACCATATACAGTATCTGTAGGGTAAATGATTAGTCCACCTTTTTGCAATACTTTTACCACTTTTTCGATTTCCTTCGGATTCGGGTTTTCGTTATAGATCTTAATAAATTCTGCCATCTAAATTAACATTTGAATATAAAGATACTAAAAAAGCTCAATGCAGTTGCATCGAGCTTTTTTAGTTCCGAAATACGTTTAAAGAATTATGATTTCTCTACCAATCTAAATCCTTCACCATGGATATTGATAATTTCTACATTTTCATCCATTTTTAAATATTTTCGCAATTTTGCAATATAAACATCCATACTTCTTGATGTAAAGTAATTGTCATCTCTCCATATTTTTGTCAATGCCAACTCTCTCGGCATCAAGTCATTTTTATGAATGGCTAACATTTTTAGCAATTTACTTTCTTTCGGAGATAATTTTTGTGGCTCACCATTATTAAAAGAAAGATGTCTTAATTTAGAATTGAAAAAGAAGCTTCCAATAGTAAATTCAAATTCATCAAACTCTTTATCTCTATCTGTTTCTTTTCTTTGAAGAATTGCTTTTAATTTAAACAGTAACACCTCAGAATCGAATGGTTTATTTAAATAATCATCTGCACCAACTTGATACCCTTTTAGCACATCTTCTTTCATCGTTTTAGCAGTTAAGAAAATAATTGGAATTTCTTTGTTTGTAGCACGAATATCCGTAGCTAAAGAAAACCCATCTTTTCTGGGCATCATTACATCTAAAATACACAAATCGAAATCATTATTTTTAAACGCAATTAGACCTTCAATCCCATCTTTTGCGTGTGTTACATTATAATCATGCAACGCTAAATAGTCTTTTAAAATTATTCCAAAATTCGGGTCATCTTCTACTAATAATATTTTTTTACTTCCCATACTAAAGTTTTTAAATTAATGGTAATTTAACTGTAAACGTACTTCCTATTCCTTTTTCACTTTCCACAAAAACTGTTCCGTGGTGATTTTCTACAATTTCTTTTACATAGGCCAATCCTAGTCCATGTCCTTTCACATTGTGAACATTTCCTTTGTACTCTCTATAAAACTTATTGAAAGCATATTTCTGTGCACTTTTACTCATCCCAATTCCATCATCTTTAATTTTAATGGTAAAGAATTTTGATGTGCTCTCTGTAAACACTTCTATATCTGGAGAGGTGTCAGAGTATTTTAAAGCATTCTCTAATATATTTACCACCACATTTGTAAGGTGTAAATGATTTCCTAATACTTCAGATTGCACTGCATGTAAATGACTCGTTATATTTCCGTTTTTACTAGAAACTAATAAATGAACATGTGAAATTGCCTCTTCAACGATACCGTGCATACCAATCGGAGTTTTACTTATTTCTAATTGATTTTTTTCTAATCTCGAAATTCTTAACACATTCTCCACCTGCCCATGCATTCGCTTGTTCTCTTCACGAATCATCTTTACATACCGAATTACTTTTTCATTATCATTGATAATTTTCGGATTCTTAATCGCATCCAACGCTAAGTTTATCGTTGCAATAGGAGTCTTAAACTCATGGGTCATATTATTGATAAAATCCGTTTTAATTTCTGAGATTCTTTTCTGCATCACCAATTGATACAAAGAACTAGAAAATGCCACAATAATGATACATATAAAGAATACCGAGAGCAGTAAAATATTAGAAATGCCCGCCAAAATATGTTCTTTTTGATTTGGAAAAGTTACATACAGTGTAAAATCACTCCCTCCGTCATCCTTTATCAATAAAGGATACCCAATACTATTGGCTTTGTCTATAGTGTAATACCCTGATTTTAATTTTGTTAAAAGACCATCTTTACTGTACACTCCATATTTAAAATCAATATCAATCCTTCTTTTTGTAAATTCATCTCTTAAAGCCGAGTTTAGCTCTCTGTTATTGATTCTTTGATGGATAGGTGTTAGCGTTTTAAATTGCTGATAGGCTCGTATGCCTATTCGATCATCTACATCGGTAAACCAATTTGTTTTTGTAAACGAATTGATGTTGCTATTCCCAGAAAAATCGATACCTCCTTGTATTCTATTGGATTGAAAAAAATCTTCACGACCCGTTATTCTTTTTAAAAAAACAGAATCACTTTCCAAATTCGGGAGCTTTATAACATCTTCAATAATGGTAATACTATACGATGCTTTTTGCCTTCCTAAAGTATCGATTTGTTCTAAAATGATCTTTCTTAATTCTTTGTTAGTGCTGTTTCCTTTATTTTCAAAATAGGGCTGAAAGACTCTTTGAAACTCGGCATATTCTTTTTCATCAACACGTTCAGAAACTCTAGCCAACGATTTTTGAACATCATTTTTAAATTGTCTTTTTTTTACTTCAACAGCATTGCCAATCCAATACACTTGCACAGCTACAATCCCAATCAAGGAAAAACTCATTAAAGCAACAATAAGAACAAACATTTTTTTACCCATCACTCAAAAGTAATCGTTTCAATTTTGTTAATTCGTCTTTTTAATGAATATCGAAAGAAATATTGAGTTTTTATGATTTTTTTAAGAAAAAAATTGAAATTACAGAATATTAAACCCTCTTTTTTGTTAAATTATTATGAATTCTTTCAATTTGAAGTGTTGTCTCAGACAATTCGTAATTTTCGATAATGTAATTGCTTTGGAGTGTTTTTTTCACGTCGCTCCATTGGTTATTCATTCTGCTTAAAACAGCTGCTGTTGTTGTCTGATCTCTTTCTAGTACTCTTTTAATTTTCAAAGATTCATCAGCCACAACGGTAATAACACAATCACACATCGCATCGCTATTGTTTTCAAATAGAATGGCGCTTTCATAGACAATATAATCTTTATCTTTATGTGATAACACAAACGCTTGTAAGTGCGCATACACTTCTGGATGCACGATACTGTTTAAAACTCGTAACTTTTCTTTGTCTGAAAAAACAACCTTAGACAAATACTTCCTGTTCAACACTCCATCTTGGAAAGAGGCTTTACCAAATATATTGATAAGTTTTTTTCGAATCGTCTCAGAAGAGTTCATGAGTTTTTTTGCTTCAACATCGGCATTGTATGTCGCAATATTCCCAATGGTTTTAAATAGATCTAAAACCGTTGTTTTTCCACTACCAATACCACCTGTTAAACCGACAATCATACTATTTTTGGATTAAAAATTCAACTTTATTGGGAATCAATTTTATGGATGTTACAAAGGTTGGTTTGTTTGAAATTTTCGGAACTAAATAATTTAAGTTATTCAATGCTGAATGTGAATAATCGCAAATAATTTTAAAAGAATTGTTGTCAATTTTATTAAAATTAGACAAACCCACTTGGTATACAACGCGGATCATTTTAGGAAATGTATTTACAGAAACAGTATCTGGTAAGTTTATAATTTCAAAAGGCAATTCAATCGTTCCTTCAGTAAATCGGTCTACAACTCCAGTCACCACCACTTTTTCGTCCGTGTAGTTAATTTTATCAAGTAAAACAGGTTTTTTTATCACCATGACTTCCTCTATGTTTTTAGAAACTTCTGTCAACACCCGCTTTTCTAATTCCAACGATTTCAGAGTATTCACTTGCCCTTCTGGACCGAATACCAACATAGAATCTGGCATTAACTTTAGCTTATCTAACAAGTGAAAACCTAGCTTATAGTCCAAATCAAGATTGGCAATTATAGGTACCTTTTTTGAAATCAATAATCCCAAATCTAAAAAGAGTGTATCTTGTAAAATAGCTTCAATTGCATAACTCTCTGAAAGTTGATTTTGAATAAAAGTTTTCTGGTTTCGTACTAAAAAAAAGTATTCTGATCCTTGTTTTTTCTGCAGGTTTCGTGCATCTAGATCAATTACATTGTTTGTAAAACTAAGCCCTATCAATCTAAAACCAGTTCCTTTGACTTGAACCTCAATATTGGCTAAAGGTGCTTTTTGAATTAACTTGTCTTGTGGTACATTTATATAGCTAACTGGAACGGAAATAACGGTCTTATAATCTTTAGACAATTTTATCAACGACCAAAACAATAAGGCAAATACCAAAGCAACAAAAAAAGCTTTTGGAATTTTATTCTCTTTATTTATCTTTTTATGCATGCAATCAGCTTGTATTCAATTAGTATCTGCAAGCTACGTAAAGCAATTTAAAACACAAACGGTTATCTAACATTATTGCATAAAAAATGAGCTCTCAATAGCAATTGAGAGCTCATTTTATAGTGTAACACTTCTGTTATATTACTTTTTCTCTACTGGAGTTGAGTATCTTTTACTTAATTCCATTGAAATTGCAGAACGCTCAAATTTAATTTTACCAGCACCTGTTTCTATTACTACTGTCTTGTCATTTTCATTGAACTCCATGATCTTCCCGTGAATTCCACTGCTTGTCACAACTTTGCTTCCCTTTTTAATTTCTGCTTGAAATTTTTTCTCTTTCTTCTGACGTGCCATTTGCGGTCTAATCATAAAGAAATAGATGACAACAATCATTGCTAAGAATGGTAACATACTCCCTATTCCTCCTGTACCTGTTTGTAAAAAAATATTCATAATCATTTATATTGTTTTTTTAGTAACAATTCCTTTCAATCTAACAGCTTCTCTACCAAAAACTGTATTTGTAAACAAAGTAACCGTTTTAGATTGCATGCCTACTTTACCAGCAGTATTAAATTTCACAATGATATCTACTGAATCTCCTGGAGCAATTGGTGTGTTTTTTGGCCAAGAAGGAACAGTACATCCACAAGTAGTAATGGCATCTGTAATTAATAATGGAGATTTTCCTGTATTTGTAACCACAAATATCTTTTCTACAATTTCTCCTTCAACTACAGTACCAAAATGATAATTTGCATTATCAAACTTAAGGATTGGAGCTCCTTTACTGATTTTTAAATCTCTTTTTTGAGCTTCTACTAAATTTTCCTTCTTTACTTTTTTAGTAGCATTCTTTGAGTCACATGCAGTAAAAATCAAGGACACAATAAGCAAACTCAATACAATTATTTTTTTCATGATGATTTGGTTTATTTTTTTGTAAAAATAGTAATTTATAGCAATCCTCTTCCTATTTTAACAAGTCTTTTCTCTTTGGATAAGTCTTTAGAAACTTTATCTAAAACTCCATTGATAAAATAGCTGCTTTTATTTGTCGAATAATCTTTTGCAATCTCTATATATTCATTGATTGTAACTCGAACAGGTATTGAAGAGAAGTTTAAAAACTCACAAATCGCCATTTTCATTAAAATCATATCTATATCAGCAATTCTTTCGATTTCCCAGTTTGGAGTTTTATCACTAATCTCTTTTTCAAAACTAGTATGATTCAACATAACCTTTCTAAACAACTCCAATACAAATTCTTCGTCGTCGCTATCTTTATAGAGCTTTCCTATAATAAATTCCTGGTCTTGTTTTATCTTATTCAGCGTTCTCACAATCCAAGTATTTACAAAAGGAATATCATCCAACCAACTAATTGTTTGATCTTCATAATAGTCAGAGAGTTTGTCTTCTGGAGCAATAATTTCTTTAAAGAAATCAATAACAAATTTCTTGTCAAACTTAAAAGAGTCTTCTTCAGAATTCATATACTCCTTATACAGCGTACTCTTTTCTAATTTGTTCCAAATAATAGTTATATACTCACCATTTGCACTCCAATTATCCAATTTCTTGTCGATAATATATGTTGCTAAAGAGGGGCTTTTGAGTAAATTACCAATAACCTTATTCTCGATGAATTTTGTATTTGGATTTAAATCTTCTTTGGTAGCTAAGTGTTTCTTTTTAGAAATCTTTAATTTATTTGCTGCCAGTTTCTGAACTTCTACCAACAATTGGAGCTGTAACACATACAAATCTAACAACTTTTGATTGCTGTACTTTAAGAATTTTTCTTCTTTAATTAAATCATCCGCTTTTGAAGTTATCATTGCGTAAACTGATTGCATTACCTTAACTCGAATATGTCTTCTATTGATCATTCTAAAGAACTTGTTTAAAAAAGAGCGAAAGAAAATTCTATCACCCTGCAAAAGTAAAACTATTTATTGAGTTTTTCTAGTTGTTTAACTCCTTTTTACGAGTATCTATTCTATGTTGAGCAATGTCTAATGCCGCTTTGTGTGTTGTGGTGTTTTCGGCTTCAGATTGTTTAAAAATAGCCAATGTTGTATGGTAAATATTTTCCGTTTTTCTAATGATTTCATCTTTTCCATATCCTTCCAACTCAGCATACACATTGATGATTCCACCTGCGTTGATTAAAAAATCTGGCGCATATGCAATTCCTTTTTCTCGCAACAACCTACCATGTCTTATCTCATCAGCCAATTGGTTATTTGCTGCCCCTGCAATAACTTTTGCTTTTAATTGATTGATGGTTGCGTCATTAATGGTTGCTCCTAAAGCACACGGCGCATAAATATCAACATCCAATCCATAAATATCATTTCCAAGTATTACATTGGCATTGTATTTCTTGCTTAATTCTTCTAGACGAGCTTCATTGATATCATTGATGATTACTTGTGCTCCTTCATCTGTAATGTGCTTCAGTAACGTTTCTCCAACATGTCCAACTCCTTGTAACAATACTTTCTTTCCTTCTAAATTATCTGTTCCAAATTGGTGTTTGGCCGCTGCTTTCATTCCCATATAAACGCCATATGCAGTAATCGGAGACGGGTTTCCTGCACCACCTTTACTTTCTGAAATTCCAGTAACATGAGGAGTTACTTCACGTATTACATCCATATCACGAGTTTCCATTCCTACATCTTCTGCAGTAATGTACTTTCCACTTAGAGAATCTACAAACTGCCCAAATCTGCGCATCAAATCATCATTTTTTTGCGTTTTTGCATCACCAATAATTACAGCCTTGCCACCACCAAGATTCAATCCAGTAATTGCCGCTTTAAAAGTCATTCCTCGTGACAAGCGCAAGACATCATTTAAAGCGTCCCATTCACTTTGATATGTCCACATTCTTGTACCTCCCAATGCAGGCCCTAAAACAGTATTATGTATACCAATTATTGCTTTTAAACCTGTATCTTCGTCGTTGCAAAAAACAATTTGTTCATGTCCATCAAAAGAATTTTGTCCAAATACTGGGTCGTTTTTTAAGTCTTTTGCATCAATTATAGTTGTAATCATTTTATATAGTAAAATTTAATATTCTTTAAAAATTCAACTACAAAAATATGATATTAACAAATCAAATCAAAAAAACAAAGGTTAAATTATATATTTAATAATAATTTTAATTTTATCAACCTCAGTAAAACGAAATCTATAAATTATCGTCTTTTTTAAATGAAAGCATTACAATACTTAAACAAATACTTTTTAAAATATAAATTCAGATTGGCAATTGGAATTATAATTACTGTGTTGTCAAAGTTTTTATTGTTAGAAATCCCACAAATAATTCGAAAGTCTTTCAATCTTATTGAAGAGTACAAATCAGGTATGATTGGTTTAGAAGAAGTGAAAAACGAATTGTATTTAAACATTTTAATTATTATAGGTGTTGCCATCATTGCTGGTTTTTTAACCTTTTTGATGCGGCAAACTATTATTGTGACTTCTAGGCTGATAGAATTTGATTTGAAAAACGAAATTTATCAACAATACCAACGACTTTCTTTAAATTTTTATAAAAAAAACAGAACGGGCGATCTCATGAATCGTATCAGCGAAGATGTTTCTAAAGTACGGATGTATTTTGGACCTGCAATTATGTATAGTATGAACATGCTTGTGCTGTTTGTAGTAGGTTTTTATCAAATGCTTCAAATAGACGTAAAATTAACCCTATATACACTACTTCCGTTTCCTGTTTTATCGGTATCTATTTTTGTATTGAGTAAGATCATCAATGAAAAAAGCACCATTGTACAACTGTACTTATCAAAACTAACCACCTTTAACCAAGAGTTCTTCTCTGGAATAAATGTGGTAAAGTCATACGGAATAGAAGCGTCAATTATCAAAAATTTCGATCAACTAGCTGACGATAGCAAACATAAAAATATTGATTTGTACAAAATACAGGCCATCTTTTTTCCGCTAATGATTTTACTCATCGGAATAAGCAATTTACTGGTGATTTATATTGGTGGTCAACAATACATTGCTGGAGAAATTCAAATTGGGGTGATTGCTGAATTTATGTTGTACGTAAATATTTTAACGTGGCCTGTTGCAATTGTTGGTTGGGTTACTTCAATTGTACAACAAGCAGAGGTTTCTCAGCAACGAATTAACGAATTCCTAAAACAAGTTCCTGAAATCAAAAACATAAACACTAAAAACAAAGACCTTAAGGGTGTGATTGAATTCAAAAAGGTTCGTTTAATCTATGATGATACAAACATCACAGCGCTTGACTCTATTAGTTTTAAAGTAAACTCAGGAGAAACTATTGCAATCTTAGGAAAAACTGGGTCAGGAAAATCAACCCTTGTCAATTTAATTTCGAGATTGTACGATACAACAGAAGGAAGCATTTTAATTGATGGAATACCTATAAAAGAGATTAACTTAAACGCACTTAGAGATCAAATCGGCTTTGTACCACAAGATCCTTTTTTATTTTCTGACACCATAGAGAACAATATCAAATTCGGAAAAGAAACCGCAACAAAAGAAGAGATTATTGAAGCTGCAAAAAACGCGGTAGTGCACACAAATATTATTGGGTTTAAAAACAACTACAAAACCATATTAGGAGAAAGAGGTGTTACCCTTTCTGGTGGTCAAAAACAACGAGTATCTATTGCAAGAGCCCTTATAAAAAATCCGAAAATTTTAATTTTTGACGATTGTCTATCCGCAGTAGACACAGAAACCGAAGAAGAAATTTTAACAAATTTACACCGTGTTTCTGAAAATAAAACCACTTTTATCATCAGCCATCGAGTTTCATCAGTGAAAAACGCACATAAAATAATTGTGCTAGATGCTGGAAAAATTACACAGCAAGGAACTCATAATCAACTAGTAACAGAAGAAGGGTATTATAAAGAATTGTACGAAGAACAACTTTTAGAAAAAGAAATATAAGGTTTCTTTAGAATACCTAAAATATTTATTTAGATTTGTTCGGAAAACAAAATCAACGTTTAATTTTAGCATACCATTATTATGAAAGAGAGAGTAGAGCAAGATGAAATATTTTCGCAAGTTTTAAGAGCAGGAAGAAGAACTTATTTTTTCGATGTAAGAGCTACAAAAGCAGATGATTATTATTTAACGGTTACCGAAAGTAAAAAATTCACACATGATGATGGTTCTTTCCATTATCAAAAGCATAAAATTTATTTATACAAGGAAGATTTTTCTGAATTTAATGAAATGCTAAAAGCGGCTACAGACTTTATTGTCAATGAAAAAGGGCAAGAAGTAATTAGTGAACGCCACCAAAAAGATTACAAAAAAGAAGAAAACGCTGAAGAAACTACTGAAGAAGTAAAAACTACTGAAAGTTTTACAGACATTTCTTTTGAAGACATTTAGACAATCGCAGATTGTACTTGGTTAAAAAGCCCTCTCCTTTTTAACACACATTACTCTTAATTCAAATTCAATTTTACACAAAAAACCGCTTTGATTTCGATAACTATCGAAATCAAAACGGTTTTTTAATTTACCACATACACTAAAGTACTTTTTTCATTATTTCACTTTTTAAAACCGTTTCCTCCCACTCTGCAATTGGATTACTCTCTTTTGTAATTCCGCCTCCAATATACAAATGCACATGTTTATTTTCAATGTTCATGCATCGAAGGTTTACATAAAGCTCAGAGCCATCCATATTCAATTCTCCCAAAAACCCCGTATAAAAAGAACGATCATAGCGTTCATTTTCTACAATAAATTTTTTGGCAGCTTCCTTAGTCAATCCACAAACTGCAGGTGTTGGATGCAATGCATTGACCAATGTCTTAAGCATTGAGTTTTGAGTGTTGAATTTTCCGAAAATAGTGGTTTTTAAATGCAGTAAACTTCCTGCTTTGACAGTTTCAATAGCACTTTTTTGGACATCAACACCTACTTTTGAAATAACATCTACAATATAATCTGTTACAAATTGCTGCTCGTCTATTTCTTTTTGACGCCAAACAACTTCGTTTGTTCCGCGATACAGTTGTGTTCCGGCAAGTGCCATTGTTGAAAAACTATTCCCAGTAACCTTTAGCAACGTTTCTGGACTTGCACCTAACCATAAACCAATTGCAGGATGAAACCACACATATACAAATGCATTTGGATAATTTTTTACTAATTTTTGAAAAGTTGCAACGATATCAAAATCACCCAGTGCAATGGTTTCTTTTCTTGATAACACTACTTTTTTAAATAGGCCTTTACCGATGGCTTCTACTCCACTTTCAACAAGTTTGATGTGTGTCTTTTTAGCAGAAGCAGTTGCAACATACAGATCTGACACTCCTTGAGGTCGGTTTAATTCACTAAATTCTTCAACAACAATCTCCTCTTCTAAAAAAACAGTAGTCTTACTCGGAATTATAATTGCTTGTTTTTCAATATCAAACGGAGCAAACACAAAACCAGATTCAGCATAGTTTTCAACAATATGTAATACATCATTTTGCTGAAACAATCCTTTTAACAAGTTTTCAGTTGGTTTGCTATACGCTACAAATGGTAACTTCTTTGTAACCGACTGTTGTATGGATTCAAAAATCGTCAATTGAGTGGTTTTAAAATTTCCCGGAGTAGTTCATGCTATTGTTTCTTCTCTAATACAATATTGGTAAGTTTGGCAATCGAGATCAAATCACCAGATGAATTTACAATTTTAATTTCCCATAAATGCGTAGACCTACCTTTATGAACAACTGTTGCAGTAGCTATCACCAACCCTTCTTTTACACTTTTTACATGGTTGATACTCAATTCTATTCCTTTGACAATAAACCTTTCATTGTTAATAAAATAACTTGAAGCCAAGCTTCCTACACTCTCTGCCAATGCTGCTGTAGCTCCGCCATGTAATATTCCATATGGCTGATGAACTTTAGAGTTTACAGGCATTTGTGCAATTACAAAATCATCTCCGACATCGATATACTCAATCTCAAGAGTTTCCATCAAGGTGTCTTTGCATCGCTCATTAAAGCGTTTTAATATCTCTAATTTTTCTAACATTCTCTCTTATTTAAACGTAAAAGTACATATAATTTATTGTATTTTTGCCTATTGATACAAGTAAACTCGAATGTATAAAATACGCATCATATTAGACACAAAAGAAGACGTAATTAGAACTATTGTGGTAAATAACAATAGTAGTTTAGAAGAATTACACCAGACAATTTCAACCTCTTTTGGATTTAACGGACAAGAAATGGCGTCTTTTTACAGAACCAATGATGACTGGAATCAAGGAGAAGAAATTCCGCTATTTGACATGTCTGAAGTTGGTGTTGGCATCTCTATGGCAACATGCTTTTTAAACGAGACACTTCCGGCAGAAAATGACAAACTCATTTACGTGTACGACTTTATGAATTTATGGTCTTTTTATGTTGAAGCCATTGAGATTTCTAACGAAGCCGTAGAAGGTGCTCCAAAAATAATTCTAACCGTTGGTGAAATTCCTGAAAAAGCACCAACAAAAGAATTTACCTCCGAAGATCCAGAAAAAGAGGAACTTGATGACGATTTTGGTTTTGAGGACGATTTCGATTTCAATAATTATTAAAAAAGAAACCACTCCAAAAGAAATTTTTTGCTGTAACAAATCTGTATCTTGTTCGTCGAATAGACAATCAACAAAAATTACAACTTCTATTGGAAACAATCTTATCTCTTAAAAATTTAGACAAAAAATTTGGGCGTGTTCATGCAGTGAACAATCTTTCTTTTGACATACAAAAAGGCAATGTATATGGAATTCTAGGACCTAACGGTAGTGGAAAATCAACCACATTGGGTATTATTTTAAATGTCGTCAACAAAACTTCTGGAGAATTTAGTTGGTTTAACGGCGCTTTATCTACACACGAAGCCTTAAAAAAAGTAGGCGCAATTATTGAGCGCCCAAACTTTTACCCCTACATGACGGCGACTCAAAATTTACAACTGATTTGTAAAATCAAAGACACTTCTTTTGATGCTATTGATGAGAAATTAAAAACCGTAAACCTGTACGAAAGAAGAAACAGTAAATTCCGAACTTTCTCTCTGGGAATGAAACAACGGCTAGCAATTGCTTCTGCCCTGTTAAATGACCCTGAAATTTTAATTCTTGACGAACCCACCAATGGATTAGACCCACAAGGAATTCATGAGATAAGAAAAATCATCAAAGACATCACCAAAAAAGGAACTACTATTTTATTGGCGTCGCACTTGTTAGACGAAGTAGAAAAAGTATGTAGCCATGTAGTTGTTATCAGAAATGGAATAAAACTATATGCAGGTAGAGTTGATGAAATGACCGCTTCTAACGGCTTGTTTGAAATAAAAGTGGACACCAATGAGAATCAATTGGTTGAACTTCTAGAGAATCATGATGCAATTCATAGCGTTAAAAAAGAAGATGATGTATTGATCGCTACGTTAAGCAAAGAACTTTCGGCTTCAGAAATGAATACCTTCTTATTTCAAAACGGTATTACCTTGTCTCATTTGGTAAAACGGAAGCCAAGCTTAGAACAACAGTTCTTAGATTTAACAAACAACAATTAATCAACCAACAAAACAACAAAGTCATGTTTAGACTACTCAATATAGAATTCCACAAACTGAAACACAATACAGCTAGTAAAGTGTTAAGTATTATTTACTTCGCTTTATTAACGTCTATTGCATTAATTGCTGCCATTAAATTTGATATTGGCCCTATTAAATTTCATTTAGCAGATCAAGGAATTTTTAACTTTCCATACATCTGGCACTTCAACACCTATGTTGCCGCCATACTTAAATTCTTTTTACTACTCGTTATTGTGTCTATGATGGCAAATGAATACAGCAATAATACCTTAAAGCAAAATTTGATTGATGGACTGAGTAAAAAAGAATTTATCCTGTCAAAATTTTATACAGTGGTTGTTTTTTCAGCGATATCAACACTTTTTGTTTTTGTGGTTTCGTTAATCTTAGGATTGACCTATTCTGATTATGACGAGTTTACTATCATTTCATCTGATCTGGAATACTTAGGCGCTTTCTTTATAAAGCTAGTAGGCTTCTTTTCTTTCGGATTGTTTTTAGGCATCTTGGTAAAACGATCTGCTTTTGCGGTTGGAGCCTTATTTGTTTGGCTGATTATTGAAGGATTTTCAAAAGGTTTTTTATACTGGAAACTAAGAGATTACGTAGATGAAATCATGCAATTCTTTCCATTAGAATCCATGGCAAATCTTATCAAAGAACCCTTCACAAGATTAGGAGCGGTAAGGTCAGTAGCCAGTCAAATAGGAGAAGACTTGACAAAAGATTTCTCTGTTCAAATCACAGATCTACTCATTGTTTCTGCTTGGACATTTATTTTTATATATCTGTCATTTGTACTACTAAAAAAGCGCGATTTATAATACTTTTCAACTATATTTGGCGTTCGTGTTTTAAATTCGTCAAATGAAAGTACTTGTTCGGTTGTTATTGTTTTTTGTGATTGCTTTTTCATATGGTCAAAAAGAAGCCAATATCTGGTATTTTGGCCAAAATGCAGGAATCGATTTTAACACCAAGCCCCCCACTGCTTTAACAGATGGCAAGTTAAACACCTTAGAAGGTTGTTCATCTTTTTCAGATGGCGATGGGAATTTTTTATTTTATTCTGATGGAATTACTGTTTGGGACAACACCCACAATGTAATGAAATACACTAATGGAAATTATGCAACAGATTTAAAGGGAAACCCATCAAGCACACAATCTGGCATGATCATTCCCAAACCAGGTTCTACTAATATTTATTATTTATTTACAGTAGATGATGGACCATCCCAGGGAAATCCTGGGCTTGGGTTTAACTTATATACGATAGACATGTCTTTAAACGGAGGCTTAGGGGAACTCATTGATGAAGATAGTGATGGTGCATTTTTTACCGATTTGTCTGATGGAAAAGCAAGTGAATGGACAGAAAAAGTAACCGCTGTAAGAGGATCTGAATGCAACACCTATTGGATCATATCTGCCGTTGGCACTGAATTTTATGCGTATAAAATTGACACAAACGGAGTTAATTTGACGCCAGTCATGTCTCAAATTAATAATTCTACTGCCAGAAGAGGTTATTTAAAAGTTTCTCCAGACGGTACAAAACTCGCAATTGCCAATCAAGCTAATTTTGGAAATCAATCTATGGTATACTCCTTCAACAATCAGACTGGAGCTGTTGCAAATGACGGAATTACTTTAATTAATGACCCTTCAGATGGCGAAGCCTATGGTGTTGAATTTTCTAGGGATTCAAAAAAACTCTATATCTCAACTGTTTCTGATTTTAGAAACTCTGTGAATTTCGGAAATGCTGTTACTTATAAACTTTTTCAGTTCGATGTATCAGCTACAGATATTACCTCTTCTAAAACGCTAATTCATGAGCAAAATCCAAACACTGCCAATACAGCATACCCTCAAGGAGGGTTTAGAGGCGCTCTACAGTTAGGTCCTAATGGAAAAATCTATGCGACCATACCATTAGCTTATAGTGATGGTTTTGCTACTCATTTAGACGTCATTGAAAACCCTGGTGCAGCTGCTGCAGATGTCATTTTTACTAAAAACGCAATTGACTTGGGAACTGGTAAAGGTACTCAAGGGCTTCCTCCTTTTATTTCATCGCTCCTATTGCCCATAGAAATTAAAGATGCAGATACCGACCAAGTCATCAACAATCAAGACTTGGAGTTTTGTATTGGAGAAACAAAAACCATTGCACCTGAAATTGTAACAGGCACTAATATTACTCACACCTGGACGCTTAATGACGGCACTACAGAAAGTACAATAGGAACAAGTCCGACACTTGTACTAAACAATATCCAGGCCAGCAACGCGGGTCTCTATAAATTGGTGGTAGAAATGACCGATGATTGTGGCAATATCACCCGATTAGAAGGAGAATTTAATGTGTGGGTTTTTGAAAGCGCCAATGCAACAGCCCCTACTGATTTGCTGTACTGCGATTCTGATGGCGATGGGCTGAACGCCTTTGATCTACAGGCTGTTGTGAGTCCACAAGTTTTAAACGGACTAGACCCAGCTATTTTTGACGTCGTTTATTTTACCGATCAAACAGATGCTCAAAACAATGTAACAGCCAATGCATTGCCAGAACCTTATACCAACACAACCGCGTTTAGCAATCAAACCATTTATGTGAGAGTGCATAATAAAAATGCTCCAAACTCTTGTTTTGCATTGACTAATTTTTCTTTATCGGTTACAGGAACCCCTTTTCCGCAAACCCCTGTCCCTTACGAAATTTGTGACGACCTTGCTAGCGGAACCGATACCGATGGTTTTGTAACTAGTTTTGTACTCGCTACAAAAGATGTGGAAATTTTAGGAACTTTAAGTAATACTCAATACACGATTTCTTATCATACAACATTGCTAGACGCACAAACGAGCAGCACCACGAACCCAATTGACAAAGGTAATCCCTATCGAAATACAACCGTAAACACGCAACAAGTATTTATCCGCGTAGAGAACAACGACAATACCAATTGTTTTGACGCTTCTAAAACAATGGATTTGGTGGTAAGCCCACTACCAATTATTACAAGCTTTGTAGAATTAAAACAATGTGATAACGATACCGATGGTAAAAGTTTCTTTAATTTAAATGAAGCTGCCTCTGATATT
>Ga0209554_1000330_pt1 | contig 39507 bp, 28 predicted proteins | sample MarorgKNORR_S2LV_5_FD_188221 | JGI IMG/M metagenome (GOLD analysis project Ga0209554, IMG submission 188221) | Marine microbial communities from the Southern Atlantic Ocean, analyzing organic carbon cycling - Bottom_A/KNORR_S2/LV (SPAdes) (version 2) | ecosystem: Environmental > Aquatic > Marine... | reverse complement strand
GACTAACAACTAACAACCTAATTAACAGGCAACACTTTACCGGTACAGTCTCCAAATCCAATGCGTACTTCGTCATTTTTACAATGCCCTCGCATAATTACGGTGTCGTTGTCGTTTATAAATTTACGTTCGCTACCATCATTCATTTGCACAGGCTTGGTGCCTTTCCAAGACAATTCTAACATAGAGCCGTAACTATCTTTTGTAGGACCAGAAATAGTTCCGCTACCCAACATGTCTCCGGCACGTATATTACAGCCGTTTACGGTGTGGTGCGCTAACTGTTGTGTCATTGTCCAATACATGTATTTGAAATTGGAGTTAGAAACAATTGTTTCTTCACTATTTTCCGGCTGTATGGCTACCTGTAAGTTGATGTCGTAACTTTTATTTCCTGTTTGTTGTAAGTACGGCAATGGTTTAGGGTTTTCTTGCTTTGGACTTTCCGTACGGAAAGGCTCTAAGGCATCTAAGGTTACAATCCAAGGAGAAATGGTAGAGGCAAAGTTTTTTGCTAAAAACGGACCTAAAGGCACATACTCCCATTTTTGAATATCGCGTGCGCTCCAATCATTAAATAAGACCAGTCCAAAAATATGTTCTTCTGTTTCTTCAATCGGAATCCGTTTTCCTAAGTCATTTGCGTTTGTAGTAATAAAGGCCATTTCCAATTCAAAATCTACCAATCTAGAAGGTCCAAAAACAGGTTGTGTTTCGCCCATAGGCAACGTTTGCCCTTGAGGTCTGTGTATTGCTGTTCCAGAAACAACAATAGAAGAAGAACGCCCGTGGTAGCCTACAGGAATGTGTAGCCAGTTTGGCAACAAGGCATTTTCTGGATCTCTAAACATGGTTCCTACATTGGTTGCATGTTCTTTGCTAGAATAAAAATCAGTATAATCGCCAATAGACACAGGTAATTGCATTTCAACAGCATCCATCGTAAAAATTATAGCATCTCTATGAGAGGTATGGTCACGTAATTCACCATTGGTTGCATCAAAGAGTTCGGCAATTCTATTTCGAACCAATCGCCAAGTGTTACGTCCATCAGCAATAAAATCATTCAATGAATCTTGTAAGAAAACAGCATCTGTTAGTGGAATTTCTAAAAAGTAACCCAACTGATGTAACGCACCGAGGTCGATCGCAAAATCACCAATTCGAGTTCCAATAGTAATGACATCATCTTTGGTAATAAAAACGCCAAAAGGAATATTCTGTATTGGAAAATCAGAGTCTTTAGAGGTCTCTAGCCACGTCTTTCTATTTGGATTATTAGCAGTTATGTTCATTTAAATTATTCTATTATTAGTTTTTAACCAATGTTATTAAATATTCCCCAAATATACTCGAAAGTTGTCAGTTGCAAAATGATTTTTAGTACTTTTGAACAACTTTTATTAAAGCTTTATAAACAGACAACAATGCAATTAGACAATCAGATTTTCGATCTTATTGAAGAGGAAAAGGAAAGACAACAAAACGGACTCGAGTTAATCGCTTCAGAAAACTTTGTAAGTGATAACGTAATGAGAGCACAAGGTTCTATTTTAACGAACAAATATGCAGAAGGATATCCAGGCAAACGGTATTATGGCGGGTGTGAAGTAGTAGATGTTGTAGAACAAATTGCGATTGATAGAGCGAAAGAATTGTTTGGTGCCGAATATGTAAACGTGCAACCACATTCAGGTTCGCAAGCAAATACAGCTGTTTTTTCTGCCTGTTTAAACCCTGGTGATAAAATCTTAGGATTTGACCTTTCACACGGTGGACATTTAACGCATGGTTCTCCTGTTAATTTTTCAGGAAAATTATACACAACTTCTTTTTATGGAGTAGAGAAGGAGACCGGTGTTTTGAATTATGATAAAATTCAGGAAATTGCGACAAAAGAACAACCAAAATTAATCATTGCGGGTGCATCTGCCTATTCTCGTGATATGGATTTTAAACGATTTAGAAAAATTGCAGATAGTGTAGGTGCTGTGTTAATGGCAGACATTTCACATCCTGCGGGTTTAATTGCTAAAGGAATCTTAAACGACCCGATGCCGCATTGCCATGTAGTAACAACTACCACACACAAAACATTGCGGGGGCCAAGAGGTGGAATGATCATGATTGGAAAAGATTTTGAGAATCCATTTGGATTGAAATTGAAAAATGGGAACTTAAAAAAAATGTCGACATTGATTAATTCTGCAGTATTTCCAGGAAATCAAGGTGGTCCTTTAGAGCATGTGATTGCTGCAAAAGCAATTGCTTTTGGAGAGGCATTGACCGATGAGTTTTTAGAATACCAACTACAAGTGAAAGAAAATGCTGCTGCGATGGCAACCGCATTTGTTGCAAGAGGCTATGATATTATCTCTGGCGGAACAGACAATCATATGATGTTAATTGACTTGCGGAATAAAAACATCTCCGGTAAAGATGCAGAAATCGCATTGGGAAAAGCAGACATTACCGTGAATAAAAACATGGTGCCTTTTGATGACAAAAGTCCGTTTGTGACTTCTGGTATTCGTATTGGAACTCCAGCGATTACAACACGTGGATTGAAAGAAAACGATATGGAAACCGTTGTTGCTTATATCGATGAAGCAATCATAAATCATGATAATGCTACTGCCTTAGCAGAAATTGCAGAGAAAGTGTATGACATGATGAGCGCCAAGCGTTTGTTTGTGATGTAAGCCAGTTTAAATACAAGGGTTTAAAAAAACACCTGAACTTTTTTGAAAAGCTCAGGTGTTTTTTTGTGTAAGTAGAATGACCCGGCTAAGAAATCGTAGGCGAGTTTGAAACTCTTCCTTTTTAATTTAGTATTTAAGGGTTGGCTTTGTGTGTTGAAAAAACCAAATATTTCCTTGTTTTCAGAAACTGACAGTTGAAACGGCATCATTATACAAACTATAGTAGGGCGTTATGTTATGTATTGTTGTACCCGTTATTTCTGTTTAATACGCTAATTACTAGCCGCTTTACTGTTTCCATTTCTTCTGGTTTACTTGAAGCGATAAAAAGGGTTAAACTAGCCAGTGTGTCGTTGTTAATTATAGGCTGTTGTTTTTTGTTAAAAAGCATTTTGTTTTGCTGTAAAAATTTCAAAAAACAAGCTGCAGCTATACGTTTATTACCATCTACAAACGAATGATTTTTTACTATTAAATATAAAAGCATTGCTGCTTTTTCTTCTAAAGTTGGATAAAAATCATCTTCTTCAAATCCCTTTGCTATTTGAGCTACAGAACTTTGAAAAGTTTCATCTTTTTCTTTACCAAATATATCTGAATCAAATTTGCTTAGCATTTGAGTTATTAATATTTGATAATCCTCTAAACTTGGGTAATCTGCTTCTCTTATAGTTAGTCCTTTAGCATCTAATTCTTCGTGGTCGTAATCATCTAATAAGCTTAAGCCTTTTGCAAAAATAGAAAGCCATTCATTGTTTTCTGTCTTTTCTTCAATAACTCTACTTAAAATGGTGATACCATCTTTTAATATGTGTACTTCTTGTTCTTTTTGTGCTAAACGTTTTTCGTTAATAGTATATCCTTTAACTAAAAATTCTTTTAAAACACTATTTGCCCATATTCTAAATTGTGTTGCTCGTGATGATTTCACACGGTATCCTACAGAAATAATAGCATCAAGGTTATAATGCAATTGTTTACGTTTCACTGTTCTAGCACCTTCTTTTCGAACTTGTAAGAAATCCTTACAAGTCACACTTTCTTCAAGCTCTCCTTCTTTAAAAACACTCTTTAAATGCATAGTGATATTTTGAGGTGTAGTTTCAAAAAGCTCTCCCATTTGTGCCTGCGTAAGCCAAACAGTATCTTGCTCAAATTGTACTTTAATTTGAGTAGTGCCATCATTGGCTTGATAAATTTCTATTTGGTTTTGCTCATTCATATATTTTGAGACAGTTTTTTACTTAATTTTCTTCTTAAAAAAACGGTTCCTATATCTTCTTAAATCGGCAGTTGAAATAGCCCTATGATGCAATAGGGAAGGGCGTTATGTATTGTTGTCTTCTTTAAACTCAATTTGAGTGGTAATTTCAGGGATATTTCTGAGCTCAATTTCTTTTTTGATTTCTTCTGATTTCGCTTGTAAATCTTTTGTTAGAATTTGTTTTTTTCTCTTTTCCATTGGAGGATTTAGCTTTTCAGCATTTTCAAACTGAATGACGCTTTCTAGAATCTCTGTGGGTAATTGTTTTGCTTTTTGAAGTGTATCCATAAATTCGGCTGCAAAAAATTGATCAATCTGTATCCTTCTTTTGGTGGTATGTGCAAATTTTCCAATAACCCTGCACACATTATCTCTTTCTTCTGGACTTAATTTGTCAGCAAATTCGTACTCTTCAATCTTTTTAAGGCTCAGTATAATTGGCTCCAAAGCATCTTTGGTAATGATGTACACATTATAATCGCCAATATTGTAGGTAAACTGATCGATGACATGCAACGTATTAGAGGGAATGACTAAGAATAAATCCTTTTTCACATCATCATGCTTTGCGTATTTTTTTAAGCTCTCTGTTTGTAGTTTTATGTATTTAGGAAAGTTGCTTAGATCATCATTTGCAGGACTTTTGGCATCAAAAATAATGAGTTGATCCATAATCTCTATGGAGTTGTCAGGCTTGTTTCTAGGGTGTGGAAAATCTTCTTGACTGATGTATTTAATCACATGGTTTCTACAAATAAGTTGTAGGTGGTTTTCAACATCTTTTTCATGTGCTCCCCAAGTCCACTTCATTTTTTCTAATCTAGCTTCCGCTTCTTGTACCCTTTCATCATTCAATCTTTCTTTTTCTTTGGTCAAGCTTTCTTGCAAGGTATTGGTTGCCTCTACAGATTTTCGTAGTGTTTCATTTCTGTTTTCTTCCTCTTTTTTTAGAGAGGTGTTTTCATTTTTTAAGCTATTTCTTTCTTGTTCTGTGTTAGAAAGTTTTTCTTTTAGCCTTGTGTTTTCTGTTTGTATTTGTTCAAAAGCAGTCGTTTTTGCATTGGCAATATCAATGTCTTGTTGTTGGTGTTTTATTTCGGTTTCTTTAGCCGCTATTTTTTGTTCTAATTCTGAAATTCTTTTTTTATCCTCTTTTGAATCGTCTTCATTGGATGTTTCTTTTTTACCTGATGTAAGCACCACATAAATCATCACAGCAACAGCAATTAAAATTAAAACAAGCAAGGTAGTTTCCATCTGAAATCAATACATTTTAAATTAGTTTATAAAATTAAGAGTTTTATATTTGTGTTCATACTATTAATTGTTTTTTATTAAGATGCAATGATTTCAAAATTTATTTTTAAAAGCTTATTGGGCTGGAAAATACCAAATAATTTTCCGAGAGAATTAAAGAAATACGTATTAATTGCTGCGCCACATACCAGTTGGCAAGATTTTCCAATTGCTATTTTAGCAAGAAACACGTCTGGTGAAAAAATTAATTTTATTGGTAAGAGCAGCCTCTTTAAACCTCCTTTTGGTTTTATTTTTCGAAAATTAGGAGGAACTCCTGTTGATCGTTCAAAAAGTAACAATCTGGTAGATGCAATTGTTGACATCTTTAATTCCAAAGAAAAATTTAGGCTGGCACTTTCTCCAGAAGGCACTCGAAAGAAAACAGATAAGTGGAAAACAGGGTTTTACTATATTGCAAAAGGAGCCAATGTACCCATTGTATTGGTAACCTTAGATTTTGGAAATAAGCAAGTAGTCATATCAGACCCCTACTACACAACGGATGACATGGAGAAGGATTTTGAGTATTTTCATTCTTTCTATGAAGGCGTGCAAGGTAAAAATCCAGAATTGTTTTAGCTGAATTCTGATGATTCATTGAAAATCGCCTGTCATTCCTGCGAAGGCAGGAATGAAAAACTCTCTTAAGTATATCTATTGTCTAGGTTCTAGGTTCTTTTTTCCTGTGACTATCCTTTATAAAAAGGCAACTTTACAACCACAGCCGGAATGGCTTTTTTACGTACTTGAATAAAAATTTCATTTCCAGATTTTGAAACTACTTTGGGTACGTATCCCAATCCAATTCCTTTTCCTAGAGATGGACTCATGGTTCCAGAAGTAACGACACCAATTTTGTTTCCTGCTGCATCTACAATGTCATAGCCTTGACGTGGAATTCCACGTTCTGTCAATTCAAATGCAATTAGTTTTCGGGTAATTCCAGCTTCTTTTTGTGCTTTCAATGCCTCAGAATTCACAAAATCTTTGGTGAATTTTGTAATCCAACCCAAACCTGCTTCAATCGGAGAAGTAGTGTCGTCAATATCATTCCCGTACAAGCAATAACCCATTTCTAAACGCAATGTATCTCTTGCTGCCAAACCAATTGGTTTGATTCCGAAATCAGCACCTGCTTCAAAAACTTTATTCCAAACCTGTTCAACTTCGTCATTTTTACAATAAATTTCAAATCCACCAGAACCTGTATACCCCGTTGCAGAAATAATTACATGTTCTATACCTGCAAAATCATTGATTTTAAAGGTGTAAAATTTAATGGCTGATAAATCTTCGGAAGTCAATGATTGCATTGCTTCGATAGCCTTTGGACCTTGAATAGCCAATAGTGAATACGCATCAGAAAGGTTCTTTAGTTCAGCACCAATCGTTTGATTGTATCCAGAAATCCAATCCCAATCTTTATCAATATTTGAAGCATTTACCACCAATAAATAGGTTTCTTCTTTAATTCTATAACAGATCAAATCATCTACAATTCCGCCTTTATCATTAGGGAAACAGCTGTATTGTGCATCGCCAATGTTCAATTTAGAAGCATCATTTGACGTTACTTTCTGGATCAATGTCAAGGCGTTTTTTCCTTCCACTAAAAACTCTCCCATATGACTCACATCAAAAACACCTACCGATTTTCTAACGGTTTCATGTTCTGTATTAATTCCTTCATAAGAAACAGGCATATTGTATCCTGCAAAAGGAACTATTTTTGCTTCAAGAGCTTCGTGTATGTGAGTTAAAGCAATGTCTTTCATGATGTGGAAGATGAGTTGTTTTTAGGATAAATATTTCGCCTAATGTATTGAAAATTCAATAAAAACGATCACATAATATCCATTAAATTTAGTACTCTAAAAAAGACTCAATCTACCTACCAGTAGGCAGGGAGACAAGAGGCAAGAGGCAAGACTGAATAAATAGTATTCAGTAGGCAGTTGATAGCTGTATGGAAGGTTTTGAAAATGACAATCAAGAGCCAATAATTTACAATCTAATAATTAATCATAATGTTCGGATTACATTTATTCCATGAGGAAAAGGAAAAAAGTAATAGATAATAATGACGACGTTATACCTATTAATAATTGATAATTATCAGATAGTTGGATTAAGTCTTGATTCTTGGTTCTTATAGCGCACCACGCTTTAGCGTGGCAGGGCGGTCTCAATTCTTTAAGTGCTTCGTGGTAGAGTCAGGATTTGTAGCACCAACTCTTTGGTCAGTGTTTTTCCATTGGCAATTTTTTTAATGTCTTCAAATGTGAAAACAAAATCACAGCCTGCTTTATAAGCTGAGCAACCATAAGCGGTTTTCCCTTTTAAGATGGTACCTGTTTTACACTTTGGACACGGAATTGTGTCTGGAGTTTTTTCGCCTGTGCTCGAAGTGGTAGTTTTTAGTTTTGGCTCTAGTTTTAACGCATAGTTTTCATCCAATCGTACCAAACCTTCTACGGTACCAGTGGTTGTTTTAAAGCCTTTTAAATTGGTCGTACTTCCCTTGTCTAATAGCCGAATAAGCTGATTTTCTAAAATCTTTTTTCCTAAAAATTCAAACGAAATTTTAAAATCACATCCCTCTTTATATGCAGAGCAACCAAAGGCGTTTGATCCTTTTAAGAGTGTTCCGCTGTTGCACTTCGGACAGGTTTTTCCTGCGACCTCTTTTTTAGTTTTTGCTTTTTTCATAGTGCTTTCGATTGGCTTTGAAGGCACAGCAGTTGCATGTGAAATTCGAGTTACGGTTTTATTTGAACGCACTTCATAGACCAAATCATCAACCATTTTTTTCATGTTCTTGATAAAGGTTCCTGCATTAAAATCGCCGCGCTCAATTTCTTTCAATCGTTTTTCCCATCGTCCCGTCAATTCAGCAGATTTTAGCAATTCATTGTCAATCAAATCAATAAGCTGAATTCCCGTTGATGTTGGAAGTACCAATTTCTTTTTACGTTCAATATATTTTCTACGAAATAAGGTTTCAATAATACTGGCACGCGTAGAAGGTCGGCCAATTCCATTTTCTTTCATCAATTCACGCATTTCATCATCGTCCACTTGTTTGCCAGCGGTTTCCATGGCTCGTAACAAACTAGCCTCTGTAAAATTTCGTGGTGGTTTGGTTTCCTTTTCTAAAAAAGAAGGCTCATGCAGCCCTTTTTCTCCTTTTATAAAAGCAGGCAACGCCTGTTGTTCAACAACTTGCTTGTCATCTTTTGATGAATTCTCAAATACCACACGCCAACCTTTTTCTAAAATCTCTTTCCCCGATGTTTTAAAAACCACCTCTGCTGCTTTTCCAATCACAGACGTATTAGATACCGTACTATCCTCATAAAAAACAGCGATAAACCGTTTGGTAATAATATCATATACCTGCTGTTGGTTATAAGGCAAGTTGCTTTGTATTCCTGTGGGGATAATCGCGTGGTGATCGGTTACTTTTTTATTATTAAAGACTTTGGATGATTTCTTGATTTTATTCGCTAAGAGCGTTTGCGTAAGTGTATTATAATTGGTTAGTTTGCTTAAAATTCCATGTATTTTTGGATACACATCATTCGGCAGAAACGTGGTATCAACTCTTGGATACGTAACGACTTTCATTTCGTATAACTTCTGGGTCATTTTTAACGTTTCATCCGCAGAAAAACCAAACTTGGTATTGCAATACACTTGTAATCCTGTTAGATCAAACAATTTCGGAGCGTATTCTTTTCCTTTCTTTTTCGTAACAGATACAATTTCAAAATCAGACTCTTTTACTTTCGATGCTAAAATAGCGCCGTCTTCCTTTTTTAAAAAACGTCCTTCTTCATAATTGAACAGCGTATCTCTATACGTTGTTTGCAATTCCCAATAAGGTTGCGACTTAAAATTTTGAATTTCTTGAAACCGATTTACCAACATGGCCAATGTAGGCGTTTGTACTCTTCCTACAGACAACACTTGTTTGTATCCGCCGAACTTCACCGTAAATAGGCGAGTGGCATTGAGTCCTAAAAGCCAATCTCCAATAGCTCTAGAGTACCCTGCGTAAAACAAATTATCATAGTCTTCAGAGGGCTTTAGGTTCTTAAAACCTTCTCGAATTGCTTCTTCAGTCAAAGAAGAAATCCATAAACGTTCAACTTTTCCTGTATAATTTGCTTGTTGAATTACCCAACGCTGAATCAATTCTCCTTCTTGACCAGCATCTCCACAATTGATAACAACCGTTGCGCTGTCAAACAGCCTTTTTATAATGTTAAATTGCTTTTGAATGCCTTTATTGTCGGTTACCTTGGTAGAAAATCGTTCTGGAAGCATTGGCAAGTTATTTAAATCCCAACTTTTCCAATGTGGTTTGTAATCTTTAGGTTCTAATAGCGTGCATAAATGTCCAAAAGTATAGGTTACTGCGTAGCCGTTGCCTTCATAATAGCCATCATGTTTGATGTTGGCACCCAGTATGTTAGCGATTTCTTTTGCGACACTCGGTTTTTCAGCAATGCACACTTTCATAGAAACGTATTTTAAGTGCTTCGAAAATAGTAAAAAGGAATCAAAAATAGCGGTCAGTTCGAGTGAAATTGTATTACAATTTTGTATCGAGAACTTTTTAATTCTAATGTAACTGTTCTCGATACAATTTCAATGCCACTTTGTTTGCATTGAAATCACTCGAACCGACCTCTTACTTATTCGTTTAAAAAGTTTTTTAAACCCGCGTAATTGGAAATTTTAATGGAGGATTTTTCCTTGTGTAAGATTGCTTGAATCTGACTAGGGATTTCTAGAGTGGTGTCAAGGGTTTCTTCAACCACATCTAAAAATTTCACAGGATGTGCGGTTTCTAAAAATACGCCATAGGCATCTTTAGATAAGCCATAGGTTTTCAATCCAAGATAACCGACAGCTCCATGTGGGTCTGCAATATACTTAGAATTGGCATAGATTTCTTTCATGGCAGCACGGGTATCATCATCAGAAAAAGCAACTGAAGAAAATGCTGTTTTTAGTTGATTGAGATCGTTCTCAAATAGCTCCTGAATTCTAATAAAATTACTTGGGTTTCCTACATCCATCGCATTAGAAATAGTTGCTATGGATGGTTTGGGATCGTATTTTCCTTCTTTTAAATAGTTAGGAACCGTATCATTTACATTCGTAGAAGCTACAAAATGTTGGATGGGAAGTCCTAATTTTTGAGCCATCATTCCTGCACAGATATTCCCGAAATTTCCACTTGGAACTGAAAAAACAAGCTCTTTATGTTGTTTGTACAATTGCTTATAGGCAAAGAAAAAATAGAAAATTTGCGGTAGCCAACGTGCTATGTTTATAGAGTTTGCAGAAGTTAGTGTTCTGTTGATTTCAGCATCTAAAAAAGCGGTTTTCACCATCTCTTGGCAATCATCAAAAACACCATCTACTTCGAGTGCAGTAATGTTTTTTCCCAACGTGGTCAATTGTTTTTCTTGAATATCACTTACTTTTCCACTTGGATATAAAATAACAACATCAACACCTTTAACACCTAAAAAGCCATCAGCAACAGCGCCTCCAGTATCTCCAGAAGTAGCCACCAAAACGGTTACTTGTTGTTTGTTGTCCTTGTTAAACTCGCCCAAACAACGCGCCATAAAACGTGCGCCAACATCTTTAAAAGCCATGGTTGGCCCATGAAACAATTCTAAAGCACCTATGTTTTTTTCAATAGGTACAATCGGGAAATCGAAATTCAATGTTTCCTCAATGATTTTTTGTAGGGTTTCTTTCGGAATGTCATTTCCAACAAATTGCTTGATTACTTCAAAGGCAATCTCTTCGTTAGAGAAATATTCAATGTTCTTAAAGAACCCTGCTGGTAATGGTGTAATACTTTCTGGAAAGTACAAACCTTTGTCTGGTGCCAATCCGTTAATCACAGCTTCTTTAAAAGAAGCTTTTTGTGCTTTATGATGTAAACTATAATAGTTCATTGTTTTTTGTTTTTTAAGTACTCATCAAGGTCACCGCTCAAATCTATTTCATGGATGGTGGTATCCACAACTGGTTTGGGGCCCAAAAAAAACACCCCTGTTAAAACCAATACAACCAATAAAATAATTTTGATCTTATTCATATAGGCAACCTCAATAATGTTAATTGTTAATTCAGTTTACTTAAAATTCTTTTTTGCAACCTCGGTTTTTGCGCCCATAGAACTATCATACGGGCTTAACCTAAATTGGTAATCATAACCTGTTGCATGCAAACGGTACTGTGGATGTGCGTTAGCTCTGGCATCCCAAGCAGTGTCACCACCCACACCTTTTTGCTTATAATCAATGTTTACAGTGATTGTGTCTATTTCTACAAGCTCATTAGTGTGCTCAGCTTCTTCCATATTTGCTTGGGTGTAAGGCCATGCACTAACACTCAGCAAAGGCATACCAACAGCCATTAGACCTACACCGTCTTTATTGGTTAATGCCATCCACCTAGTATCGGTTTTATTGCCGTTTTCTTGTGGATTGGGGTAATGGTGGTAATTTTCTTCAACAGTGGTTGTGTACAAGCCTACAGAGGCACTAGTTGCACGGTCAATGTAGTTGCCATGAGGGCCTTTACCAAAATAAGATAGGTTGTTGAATTCCTCTGGCATAGACATTTGCATGCCAATTCTTGGGCTATCTGGTGCTTTATCATTGGCACCTATTTTTACACTAGTAACAACATCGCCACTGCCGTAAATTGTGTAAACTAGATTGTAATCAATTTCTTGCTCACCTTCTTTTAATTCTAGTTTTAACTTCATGGTGGTGTTCACCACTACGGTGTTTTCTGATATCACTATTGCGGTGGTGGTGATATTTTCAGCCTTTTTATAAGCTTCTTTCCAAACACCATCATATCTAAATCCTAATGCAGCCATATTAGAGCCATCGTTATCGGTGGATGGTCTCCAAAAGTTAGGTATTAATGGCGCACTAATTAGTGTTTTATCTTTATAAGTATAGCTTTCTAAAACACCTGATTTTTTACCAAAGGCAACAGAAAAATCATTACCTTTTACAGTGAACTGTTTGCCACCATCCATTAATTCAACACCAGCAAATGAGGCTGTATCTTGCATGGGTGCGGCTACAAAAGCAGGTAATTTAAACTGATCCCAAGCCACTACGTGGCCTTTTTTAGCCCAAGACTCATCCTTTTTTAAGGCAAAATAAACCTTTAAAAAGTACTCGGTAGCAGGTTTTGGTTCAATTTTACCCAAATTTAGAGTGATGTTTTTAGTGGATTTTGGCGCTACTGATTGGCTTAGTGCTTCGCTTTGTTGCACTATTTTACCATCGGCCATGATCTGAAAAAATAGGTCAAATTGATCCGAATTAGTGAAATCGTACTTGTTTTGCAAAGTAAATTTACCGCTAACTAAATCAACCGCTTTAACTTTTAACCACTGGTGCACCTTTTGTGCTTCTAATAATGCAGGGTGTGGGTTACGGTTGGGATCTACAATGCCATTGTTTAAAAAGTTATCATCGGTACGAACTAAGGGAAATAACTTTTCTATAAAACCAAAAAATCTTTTAGGCCCATAATCACCACCTTTGGTCCAATAAATTTTACCATTTTTAGCGGCCTTATGCAGACCTTGATCTGCCCAATCCCATATAAAACCACCTTGCAAGTTATCGTATTTTTCAAAGACATCCCAATAATCTTGGTAGTTGCCTAGGCTATTGCCCATGGCATGAGCAAATTCGCACTGAATTAAAGGCTTATCATTGGTTGGGTTTTTACCCCACTCATCAATGGATCTAAATCCGTACTCTGGCACACGGCTTGTGAACATGCGCTCTTCTAATGGTGCTAAGTTTTTGGGATCGTTTAAAGTAATGCCATCTGTGGTGTAAGTACCTGCGGCAATACTGATGTACATTGGCGCTACTATGTCCGTAGTTTCATCAAACTGCTCATACTGAAATGGTCTGGTTGGATCGGCTTTTTTGGTGTAATCCATCATCGCCTTAAAGTTATCACCTATGCCAGATTCGTTACCCGGAGACCAGATAACTACCGAAGCATGGTTTTTATCTCGCTCAACCATGTTGCGCATTCTATCCACAACAGCTTCTTTCCATTTTACATCACTTTTTGGTATTTCTTCTCTTAAACCATGAGTTTCTAAATTGGCTTCATCCACAACATACAATCCAATTCTATCAGCCACATCATACATGCGGGGATCATTAGGGTAATGTGAGGTACGTAAAGCGTTAAAGTTATGGCTTTTAATCATCATTAGGTCTTTGACCATGTGATCATGAGGCACTGCGTTGCCATACTTTGGGTGCATTTCATGGCGGTTAACACCTTTAATATAAGTTGAAACTCCATTTATATGCAGTTGGCTGTTTTTGATTTCTACTTTTCTAAAACCAAATTTAGTGGCTTCAATTTCCACTACATTTTCCTGATTATCCACAATTTGAAACACGATTGTGTATAAATTAGGAAACTCAGAAGACCACTTTTGAGGGGCAGAAATATTGGTAGAAACCTCTATAACCTGCTCACCATTGCCTGTAATATCATCAATGCTAATATTAGATAAATCACTGTTAGTTACGGCTTTACCGTTAGGGTCAAACAAACTAACACGCAATTGATGCCCTTGAACAACAGCCTCTTCATAATTTGTGATTTTAGCGGTTAATTGAAATTTAGCGTCCCTGTAATTGTTGTCTAAGTCACTGCGTACAAATACATCACGCATATGAACTTTGGGGGTGGAAACTAAAAATACATCTCTAAAAATTCCGCTCAAACGCCACATGTCTTGTAGCTCTAAATAAGATGCGTCACTCCAGCGATACACTTCTACCGCTAATTGATTGTTTCCCTTTTTTAAATACTTGGTTATGTTGAATTCTGCTGGGGTCATGCTGTCTTGTGAATAGCCCACATTTTGACCGTTAACCCAAACATAAAAGGCACTTTTTACGCCTGCAAAATGCAAAAACACCTCTCTGCTATCCCAATCATTAGCTACATTGAAATTTTGGCGGTAAGAACCTACAGGATTGAAATCATGAGGTACATTGGGTGGGTTTGTGCCACTGAATTTAGATTCGTGGTACGGAAATTTATCCAATGGGTGAGGCATGCTCATTTTACCACTGGTGGCAAATTCAACCCCTTGGTTCACATAAATGGGGTAATCATAGCCTTCCATTTGCCAGTTACTGGGCACGGGTATGGTTTTCCAGCTACTCACATCGTAATCTTCTTTATAAAAATCTGCTGGCCTGCTATCAGGGTTTTTGCTGTGGTTGAACTTCCAATCACCATTTAAAAGTTTAAAATAGGGGCTGGCTTCTCTATTGTTGGTGCCCACTGTTTTGGCGCTCTCCACACTGCTGTGAGGCAATAATGTTGCGTGTGCTGGCTCTTTATTGATGTTAAAGATTTCAGAGTTTTCCCACTCCATGCCAGTGTTTTCAGTTGGTGTTCCTAGCCATGTCCATGTAAAAAAGGACACAAATGGGGTTGCTATCACCACCACTAATACTATTAATATTCTTAATATTATTTTTTTCATACTCTTGTTTAAACTTCCTATTTGATGAATGTTTGATTGTTAAATTGAAATTATTTTATACTGTTTATTTTTTTTTTGACTTCGGCTACGCTCAGTCTGCAACAAAATCACTCGAACTGACAAACTCAATGTCACATCGAGTGAATTTGATTTTCTATGAATATCAAATTTGTATAGAAATGCTATTGTTTAATTACTTTTATTCCGTTTGCATTGACTTTTGATACATGCACATCAAAATCTATTGCGATGTTGTTATATATCAAAGCCATTGCTTGGCCTACTTTTTCTGCGGTTTCTTTTCCTTTGCTCAGTGCGAAAATAGATGGGCCAGAACCAGAAATTCCACTTCCTAACGCGCCAGCTTCTAACGCTGCTTTTTTTGCGTTTTCAAACTCCGGAATTAAAATAGAACGACAGGGTTCTGTAATCTCGTCATGTAAAGAACGCCCGATTAGCTCATAATCTTCTGTATACAAGCCACTTATTAATCCACCTAAGTTCCCTAATTGCGTAACAGTTTGTTGTAAAGTCACCGTTTGCTTTAATACAGAACGTGCATCTGAAGTTTTTACTTCAATCTGTGGATGTACAACTGTTGCGTACAATTCCTTTGGTGCATCAATTTTGATGATGTCCAACGGATTGTAACTTCTCACCAAGGTAAATCCCCCCAAAAGGGCAGGAGCAACGTTGTCTGCATGTGCTGTCCCGCTCGCTAACTTTTCTCCTTCCATTGCAAACGGAATGAGTTCTTGTAACGAAAAAGGCTCTCCCAATAATTTATTGATTCCGAAAACAGCACCAGCAGCACTTGCCGCACTACTTCCAATACCACTTCCAGGCTTGATGTTTTTTACCATCTGAATATCAAATCCAGTGGACATATCAAGTTGCTCTAATAAGGACAATGCTGCAACACCAGCAACATTTTTAGTAGGATCTAACGGTAAAGATTGTCCGATTATTTTACTAATGGTGATTCCTTTTGCAATGGTTTTTCGAATGATCATTTCATCACCGACAGTGTCTAAACACAAGCCTAAGACATCAAAACCACAAGAAACATTGGCAATGGTTGCAGGAGCAAATAGTTTAATTTCTTCCATATCTTATTTATTTCCAATTCTAATTACATCCGCAAAAATACCAGAAGCAGTCACGTCTGCACCAGCACCAGCACCTTTAATTTGAAGTGGATTTATGGGATATCTGTCTGTAAAAAACAAGACGATATTATCACTTCCTTCCAAATTGTAAAACGGGTGATCTGCAGGAATATGCTGCAAGCCTACTTTGGCTTTTCCGTCAATAAACTCCGCTACGTATTTTAAGCGACAGTTTTTTGTTGCAGCCTCTGCGTATATTTCTTGAAAATGAGCTTCAAATTCTTTTAAAGAAGCGTAAAAATCATCATTATTTGTCGTGTTTAAACTTTCTGTTGGTAAGAAGGCATTGTTTTCGATATCAGACAATTCCAATTCAAAACCACTTTCTCTTGCTAAAATTAATATTTTTCTAGCCACATCTACACCGCTCAAATCTATTTTAGGATCTGGTTCTGTATAGCCTTCTTTTTGAGTTTCTGCCACCACATCATGAAATGTCGAATTGCTGTCAAAATTGTTAAAAACAAAATTTAAACTCCCTGACAATACCGCTTGAATTTTATGTACTCTATCTCCAGAAGCAATCAAGTTTTTCAAGGTATCAATAATTGGCAATCCTGCGCCAACATTGGTTTCAAACAAGAAAGGGGCGTTGTATTTTCTAGAAACTCTTTTTAAGGTCTTGTAGTTTTTAAAATCAGAAGCACAGGCAATTTTATTACAGGTAACCACCGCAATATTTTGACGTAAATAGTTTTCGTACACTTCAGAAACATATTGGTTTGCAGTATTGTCTACAAAGACGCTGTTTCGTAAATTGAAGGCTCTTGATTTTTCGAAAAAAGCCTCTAAACTAGTCGCATCTCCATGCTGTAAATCAGTTTTCCAAGTATTAAGATCGATTCCTTCTTCATGGAAATGCATTTTTTTAGAATTTGAAATTCCAATCACCCGAATGTTGAGTTTTAAGTGCTCCTTTAGATAATTATTTTGTTGATTGATCTGTGCTAAAAAGCGCTCACCAACATTTCCAACACCTGTCACAAACAAATTCAATTGCTTGATGTTTTCTTCAAAAAATCGTTCGTGTAATGTGTTCAACGCTTTTTTTGTATCGTTGCTATTGATCACTGCAGAAATATTTTTTTCTGAAGCTCCTTGCGCAATGGCTCTTATGTTCACGTTGTTTTTTCCCAGAGCACTGAACATTTTTCCACTCAGTCCCTGATGGTTTTTCATGTTATCACCAACTAGGGCAATAATAGCAAGTCCTTGCTCTACGATTACTGGATTTATTTTGTGCTGTAAAATCTCAAAATCAAAAGTCTCATCGATGCTTTTAGCTGCTTTATCGGCATCGGCACCATAAATACCAATACATATAGAATGCTCTGAAGAGGCTTGTGTACTTAAAATGATATTGATATTTTGTAAAGAAAGTGTTTCAAACAATCGTTTAGAAAACCCAGGAATTCCAACCATACCACTTCCTTCTAAGGTAAGCAGCGTAATGCCTCCAATATGAGTAATTCCTTTAACAGGGTTTTTATGGTCTGTTTTTTGGGTAATCAGTGTTCCTTCGTTCTGAGGGTCAAACGTGTTTTTAATGACCATTGGAATGCCTTTCTCTAACACAGGTTGAATGGTAGGAGGATAGATGACCTTTGCTCCAAAATGCGACAATTCCATCGCTTCTTGATATGAAATATGCGGAATTGCAAAAGCCTGCTTTACAAGTGTTGGGTTTGCAGTAAACAAACCACTAACATCTGTCCAAATTTGCAATTCATCTGCATCCAAGGCGGAAGCATAAATAGCAGCAGAATAATCAGATCCTCCACGACCTAGCGTGGTTGTTTTTTGATCAACAGTACTTGCGATAAACCCAGGCAAGAGCGTGATTTGTTCTTTTGCTTTCGAAAAATAATCTTGGCAATTCTTATGAGTACGTTGCTTATTTACCTGTGCGTTTTGATAGTGATCAGTCGCAATAATCAACTCTCTACTGTCTTTATATACACAATCTAATTGATTGCTTTTCGCCGCTTTCGCAATGATGTATGACGATAATAATTCTCCAAAACCAGTAATCGTAGCTAAGGTTTTTGGAGACAGCTCTTCTAATAAATAGGTGCCTTCTAACAAGGTTTCCAACTGATTGAACAAGCGTTTTACGTGACTCAAAACTTCACTTTGTTTGGTCACAGGAATGAGTTCTTTTACAACCTCAAGATGTTGATTCTCGATCGCTTGTAAAATTTCTTTATAGGTTTCATCTTGATTTGAGGCTAAGTTTGCAGCCGCTACCAATTGATCTGTTGTTTTTCCAAATGCAGAAACAACGACTGCTATTTTTTGATTTTTTGATACCTGCCCTATAATGTCTAGGACTTGTTTAATCGTATTGCTATTCGCTACTGATGAGCCTCCGAATTTTAAAACTTTCATTTCGAGATGATAAATATGTTGTACATAATTTAATGTGTGTGTTTTTTAATGTTTTAAAAAACAACTAGAACCTAAGATGATATGTATAAAATGAAACCCCTAAAGGGTAATCGTGCCTGTAGAAATAATTGCATGAAAAGACACCATAGAAATACCAGCCACAGGAGTAGCTTTCGTAGAATTTATATTTCTTATTGCGTTATTCACACTGCAAATGTATACTATATTTTAAAAGGACAATAGTAAAGTTTTATTTTTTCGAAAATTTTAAAAAAACGAAGTTTAACTTATGAAAAATCAATTATCTCTTGATTTTTTAGGATATCATCAAAAGTTTCTCTTTTCCGAATCAGGTATTCCTGTCCTTGATGCAGCATTACTTCAGCAGGCCGGTATCGAGAGTTGTAATTAGACGCCATAGAAAAACAATAAGCACCTGTATTGTGAAAGCATAAAATATCATCTTCAGTGATTTCACTGATGCGTCGATTAGAGGCAAAAGTGTCTGTTTCACAAATATAACCAACCACCGAATAATAGCGCTCTTTTCCCTTTGGATTTGAAATGTTGGTAATATGATGGTGCGAATTGTACATCATTGGTCTAATCAAATGGTTAAAACCACTATCAACACTTGCAAATACGGTAGAAGTAGTTTGCTTAATCACGTTTACTTTTGTCAAAAAAGAACCTGACTTGCTTACCAAAAATTTTCCTGGCTCAAACATAATGGTCAATTCTCTTCCGTATTCTTTACAGAACTCGTTAAATCGTTTTGAAAGTTGTTTTCCTAATTGATCAATATCTGTAGAAATATCTCCTTCTTTATAAGGTACTTTAAAGCCGCTTCCAAAATCAATAAACTCCAGCACATCAAATTTTTTGGCAATATTGAAAAGAATCTCCGTTGCCAATATAAACGTATCAATGTCTAAAATATCAGAACCTGTGTGCATGTGAATTCCGTTGATATGCATTCCTGTGTTTTCTACAACACGTTGTATGTGCGGAACCTGGTGAATGGAAATTCCGAATTTAGAATCGATGTGTCCTACAGATATTTTACTATGACCGCCCGCCATCACATGTGGGTTGATGCGAATACAAACAGGAATTGTTGGGTGTTTTTGTCCAAACAATTCTAAAATAGATAAGTTGTCGATGTTAATTTGCACACCGAGTTTGGCCACTTTTTCAATTTCTTCAATGGAGACACCATTGGGAGTGAAAATAATATCTTTGGGATCAAAACCTGCTAACAATCCTAATTTTACTTCTTGTATAGAAACGGTATCCAATCCCGAGTTCAACTGCTTAAATACCTTTAAAATACTGATATTGGATAGCGCTTTTACCGCATAGTTAATTTTTACATTCTTTACATTGGCAAAAGCGTTTATGATGGAATTGTATTGAGAAATTATTTTCTCCGTATCATACACATACAATGGACTTCCATATGTTGCAGCCAGTTGAAGTAAATTTTTAGTGCTCACAGGGTTCTTATTTTAATATTGAAAGCCAAAAATAGGAAAAGTAATACGACAATAATGTAAAAGTTAAAAAATAAAACAAATTGTTCAATTTTGTGATAATTAAACTAGAAGTGAAAAGGTAAAAACTAAAAGTGAAAAATCAGAATCAAGAATCAAGAAACTAGAGACAAGACTAATGCGCTGTTCTGTAATCAGTTAAAAGTTGAAAACTAAAACAGGTTGTCTTCCTCGCGTATTCGGGGATCCAAAATAGCACAAGGATGTTCAGTAAAAAATAAAAAATTATACGCTATTGGAATTTTGTAGCAACCTTTTGTGCAATCCCAACAATAACTTTCGTGGCTTTTACAATGCTTTCTACAGGGACGTACTCATAACGACCATGAAAGTTATGTCCGCCTGCAAAAATATTCGGACATGGCAAGCCTTTATAAGACAGTTGAGAGCCATCAGTACCTCCACGAATTGCTTTGATTAATGGTTTGATGCCTAAATCACGCATTACTTCTTCAGCAATGTCAACAATGTGCATTACGGGAACTACTTTTTCTTTCATATTGAAGTATTGATCTTTGATCTCCACTTGAATCAATTCTTTTCCCAATTGCTTGTTGATCTTATTTGCCACTTCTTGAAAAGTTGTTTTTCGCTGTTGGAACAGGTCCATATCGTGATCTCTAATGATGTATTTCAACACTGTTTGCTCTACATTCCCAAGCATGTCATGCAAATGGAAAAAGCCTTCATAGCCTGTTGTTTTCTCAGGAACTTCGTGTTGTGGAAGCGCTGCAATAAATTGATTGGCAATCAACATAGAATTGATCATTTTTCCTTTGGCATAGCCTGGATGTACAATTTTACCAGTAATGGTCACGGTTGCTCCAGCGGCATTGAAATTTTCATATTCCAACTCGCCAACTTCACTTCCGTCCATTGTATAGGCCCATTCAGCACCAAATTTCTCTACATCAAACAAATGTGCTCCTTTGCCAACTTCTTCATCTGGTGTAAAGCAAATTCTAATGTTACCGTGTTTGATTTCTGGATGTTGAATCAAATATTCCATGGCAGAAACAATTTCAGTAACTCCTGCTTTATCATCTGCTCCAAGCAGTGTAGTTCCATCAGTGGTGATGATTGTTTGTCCTTTGTATTGCAACAAATCTTCAAAATAATCTGGAGACAATACAATGCCTGCTTTTTTATTTAAAAGAATGTCTTTTCCATCGTAATTTTCATGAATCTGTGGCTGTACATTGGCACCCGTAAAATCTGGACTTGTATCTATGTGCGAAACAAAACCAATGGTAGGCACCTTGTAATTTATATTGCTAGGTAAAGTTGCCATGATATAACAGTTATCATCTAGCGTAACCTCGTCCATTCCAATTTCTTTCAACTCGGCGACTAAAACATGTGCGAGATTCCATTGCTTTTCAGTACTTGGAAAAGCAGGGTTATTAGGGTCAGATTCGGTATCAATCTTTACGTATTTGATAAACCTATCGGTGATGTGCTTTGCATTCATAGATTCAAAATTTGACCCCAAATGTAGAAAATATAAAGCCAAATAAAGGGTATTGAAAAGTTATTTCAACACTAATTTTCCTATTTTTTGATGTCCAGATAACCAGGCGGTATTTCTATCTACAAACTGAATTGCGTAATAGCCATCTGTGCTGACTTCTTTCCAGATAATTCCTCCATCATTGGAAAAAGAAATTCCGGTTTTCCCAACGGAAAAGACTTCTTTTCCATTGGTGTTCGGAACGTATTGCACACAACTTTTATAGGCTGGATTTTTCCCGTCTGCTACCAATGCCCACGTTTTTCCTCCGTCTTTTGTAATGGCTTTGGTCGCTTTGTTTTCGTTGGGTTTTGAATAGTCTCCGCCCACAATAATCCCTGTGTTTTCATCATAAAAATCTACAGAATAAATTCCCTGTGGACCGTTTCCTTGAATCATAGGCGTGTCAAAAACTTCCCAAGTTAGCCCTCTGTCAGTCGACTTAAAAACACGTGCTTTTGTTCCTCCAGTCACTACCCAAACGGTTTTGTTTACAATGGCAATATTTGTATTGCTGGCAGCAAAAGAAGCTTCTCCTTCAGCAACCGTTGGCAAGTTGCTACAATCTAATTTTTTCCAAGTGTTTCCGCCATCACTGGTTAGAAGTATGGACGTGCAATTTTCTGTTGGATCTCCAATGGCAATTCCATGTTGTTCATCAAAAAAGGCCATAGCGTCGTAAAATACTTTTTCATGTTCTTCTTTATAAACAACCTTAGGCTCTTTAAATGCTGTTTTATACAATAGTGCAGGATTTGCAATTGACAAGGCAAAAACACCTTCTTTCGTTTTGGCAATACTTCTAAAATACGGAACAATACTGTCTTGGTATTTTAGATGTTGAAGATTCCATGTTTTTCCTCCATCTTCAGTACAACCAATTATACCTTTAGACCCAGCAAACAACAGCTCGTTAGCACTAATTGATACAATTGCACGAATACTAATACTATCAATGTTGAATTTTTCAATACTAATTTTTTCAATAGATCTCGGTTGATATTCTTTTTTGCAAGAAAGGCACACAATAACAACTGTAATTAAAAGGAGGATTCTTTTCATTTTTTTTATATTTTTGAATGACCAAATTAAGTAAAACTACACGAAGTTTATAAAACATCCATGACTAAAAATTCAATCACCCAAGAAAGTGATGAAATGGACGTAGCATAACCGATAAAAACAATAGAGTAAGCAGATGAAAAAAGCATTGGTAATTTCAGGAGGTGGGAGCAAAGGGGCCTTTGCAGGTGGAGTAGCGCAGTATTTAATGAAGAAGATGGGAAAAGACTACGATCTGTTTATTGGAACTTCAACAGGGAGCTTAATGGTTTCTCATTTGGCGTTGGGAATGCTAGATGAATTGAAAGAATTGTACACCTCTGTAAATCAACAAGCTATTTTTAGCAACAACCCGTTTATTGTTAAAAAGGTAGACGGAGTAAAGGTCATTAGCGTCAATCACCTAAATACGTTGTGGAATTTTATCAATGGTAGGAAAACCTTTGGAGAAAGTAAAAATCTGCGAAAACTGATCAAACGGAAGATTACTAAAGAAATGTATGATGCGATCAGAAAAACGGATAAAGATGTGGTGGTGACCCTTTCTAATTTAACCACCAATCAGATAGAGTACAAATCGATACATGATTTTAGTTATGAAGACTTTTGCGATTGGATTTGGGGTTCTTGTAATTACATTCCGTTTATGAGTCTGTTAGAAAAAAACAATTGTCAATATGGAGATGGAGGCTTTGGAAGCCTTGTCCCTATAAGAGAAGCCATACAGCGAGGCGCAAAAGAAATAGATGTGGTCATTTTAGAAACAGAAGTGCATCAACTAAATAAGTTGCCTGCAAAAAACCCCTTTTCATTAATGATGGATGTTTTTGACTTTATGCTAGAACATGTAGAGCGGCACAATATTACGATTGGTAAATTGTCTGCCAATCATCGTGACGTACAATTAAACCTCTATTATACACCTATTGTTTTGACTACAAATTCGTTAATTTTTGACAAAGCATTGATGAAAAAATGGTGGAAAGCAGGGTATAAGCACGCCAAATCAAAAGATGAAAATCTGATGAATGATTTTAGACCCGATTTAATTGGAGAGTAACCGTTGTTTTAATTAAAAATCCAGCTCCACATACATATTATTTCGTGTTGGTAATTCCAACTTAGAATTGGTAATTTCTTTGATTAGAAATTTACTACTTGGGGCAACTCCGCCTTTAGCTCCCGTAGTGATATACGTTATTGTTCGTTGAAGCAATGGGTCTGAAAGCTCTCCCAGCACTCCAAGGTCGGTAAAACTTTCTCCCAATTTTTTATCAGGATCAAATCCATCTTTGTCATTTTCTCCTAGTTTGTTTTTAACTTCCAAGACAATGGGTTGCATTGCCCACGTATGTTCAGTGCTTACCCCAGTTCTAGAAAAATTAGGAGAATCGTACAAGGTAACAGAACCTACATACTTTCCATGTGTTTTTGTACCTACTATTTTGACATCGATATACGGTTTTAATCCGTTGATGACCAATTCTGATGCAGAAGCACTGCTACCTGTAGTGATAAAGTACACCTTGGTCAATTGTAAACTGTTGATGGCTTCTTTGACGCTACCATTGTCAATTTCATTAACAAAATTATTAACAAGATTTTCGGTAGAAATGAGTCCTTGAATTCGTGAATTCCAATGGTTTTTAGAAAACAGTTCTCCTGTAAACTGACCTGTGATCATGCTTGATAAGTATGCCGCTGTTCTAATTGATCCACCACCGTTATAACGTAGGTCAACAATTAGGTCGGTAATTCCACTTGCTTTTAAGGTCAAAAAGGCAGCATTTAATTGACCATCAAAACTGCTCGTAAACGCATTGTACATCAAATAGCCAATTTTTTTAGTACCCGATGTAATGGTTTTAGTGATAAAAACAGGGTTTTCTTGATAGGCTGATTTCGTCAATGCAATGGTATTGCCATTGCTTACAAAAGCACCTCCAACAAAGTCTGCCAAATGAATGGTATACGAATCTGTAGAAAACAACAAGCTTCCATAATTGCTACGAGTCAATTGTGTACCGTTTACTGCATTGAACAGCATGCCTCTCTGTACATTTTGATTGGAAGCATCTGAGTTGGGTAGCACATAACGTACATATCCAAAAACATCTGTGGCATTTCCTTCAATTGCAGCCAAGCCAAATTCCATTCCGTGGTGTTTTGTAATTCCCTGAAAAGCCTGTTCAAGAGCAAGATAGTCGTCTACAATCCAAGACCATTTATCTACAACGTTTCTTTGGTGCAGCAGATTTTCAAAAAACACCTCTGGTGCTGTTTCTGAGCCCAAAAACGAATTGTATTCTTGCATGTTTAAAAAACGAGCATCTGATAAGTTTGCCACCTTGTCTTGCCATAGATAATAAGTGTTTAAACCCGACCAAATAAAGTTATTGACTTGATAATCTTGGTCAATGCCAATGGTTGTTTTTGTACAAGAGATATTGCTCAAAAAGAAAGCGAGTATTGCTGTTTTAAAAATAAATTTCATGTGTGTATATTAATTGGTATTGGGTAAATTTTGCTCGATAAAAACACCTGCATCAAAAATTCGTTGTGCTTGAATTGAACTGTAAAGAAACTCAAAATTATTTGGATTACAAACAGGATTTGCTCCAATTATTCCTGTGGCAATATAATTCAACACTCTATCTAATAATGGATCGCTAGTTTCTCCCAAAACACCTAAATTTAACATGTCTTCTACAGCGCACGTTTGTAGGCTTGGTACAATTCCGTTTCCATACGATTCGTCGTTTTTATTTAAAAATTCTAACACAATGGGTTGCAAGGCATATGTATGATTGTCATTTCTTCCTTCAAAATCATAATCGGCAGAATTGTATAAGGTGATAGAACCTGTATTGTTTCCAATCGTTTTTCGTCCAATTACGTTGACATTTATATAACTACGTAAGCTATTGATCAATAATTCGATTGCTGAAGAACCTTCAAAGTCAGCTCCATTTAAAATGAGATACACATCGGTTAGCTGTAAACCGTTAATAGCTGTGGTTGAATTCAGCTGATCAGGAAAATTTGTAACTAAAGAATCTGGTTGATGCAACTCAAACCATGGCTGTGCTTTTACATTCCATTTCTCTTTTATCAAGGGTTGATTGGCAAACTGGCCTGTAATCATGCTTGCAATTTGAGCGATTGTTTTTGCAAAACTTCCTCCACCAATATTATACCGTAAATCTAAGATTAATTGAGTTGCCCCTTGATTTTTAAACTGCAAGAATACTTCATTGAGATCTGCAATATAATTGGTAGAAAAATCATTGTTATAGAGTAGGTACCCAATCGTGTTTGCTCCTTTAATAATTGTTTTCGACAGAAACACTGGTACATGTGTGTACGCTGTTTTTGTTAGCAGTACTTTTTTAGTGGTTGAGGTTACTGTGGTTCCATCAAAAGTAGCCATGCTTAGTTCAATTGTCACAGCACTTGTAAGTAGTAGAAAATTCTCTTTTGTCAATTGTATGCCATCAACGGCATTGAAAAATTCTCCTCTGGAAATATTTTTTGTAGCTGCATCAGAATTGGGGAGAATATGACTAACATATCCCAAGACATTTGTGGTACTTCCTGGTTCTTCGATAATCCCGAATTCGACACCATCTGTTATAGAGGTTCTGATCGCAGGAGTACCAATTGCATTGTAATCAGGAATCAACACTGATTTATTATCTGTATTCGGACGATCAAAAAGCAACGAGGTAAACAGTTCGTCACTGTCCGTAAAATCTCTTAAGTAGTTGTTTAACTCAGGTTGTGAAGAAAACCTTCTATCAGATAAATCAGGAATTTTATCTTGGTGTAAGTAATAGGCATTCAGCCCTTTCCAAATAAAATCGTTGACAGCAACATCAACGGGAATTTCATCTTCTTTTGCACAAGCAAAAAGAATGGGGATACTCAAAAAAAGAATACTTAATTTCGAAAGGTTTTTCATCAATAAAATAATTAGTAAAAGCAATTAGTATGCAAACGCAATTTATATAAGTATCGTATATTTAAAAAATAAATGTAACAAAACGAAAGACACGTCGTCGTAATGGTGTAGAAGCAATTAAAAAGCATTGTTTTTATAGGTATAATTAAAAGAATCAATGACTCAATCAGACTTTTTAAAATCTGTATTACCTTTTAAAGACAAAGTGTTCCGCTTGGCGAAGAGACTATTAGTTTCTACGGAAGAAGCAGAAGATGCAACGCAAGAGCTGTACTTTAAACTTTGGAAAAACAAAGAGAAATTGAGCGACTATAAAAATGTAGAGGCGTTTGCGATGACCATGACAAAGAATTATTGTTTTGATCGATTGAAGTCGAAACAAGCTTCTAACTTAACATTAGTACATAGCAATTATAAAGAAAAAGATACGGCTTTAGAAAAAAAGTTAGAATATCGAGATAGTGTGAACCAAGTACATCAGCTTATTGAGAACTTGCCCGAACAACAAAAGTTGGTTATCCAATTAAGAGACATTGAAGATTACGATTTTGAAGAGATCGGAAAAATGTTAGACTTAAAACCAACAGCAGTGCGAGTAACCTTGTCAAGAGCCCGAAAAACAATAAGAGAAGAACTAATAAAACAACACAATTATGGAGTTATCTAAAATCGAATCGTTGTTAGAAAAATACCTAAACGCAGAAACCTCTTTGCAAGAAGAAGTGATCTTAAAAAACTATTTTTTATCAGGTAATGTCGCTCCGAAATTTCAAGAGTATGAAGCCATGTTTAGTTATTTTAACGATAGCAAAGAAGAAACGCTTGAAGTTCCCATCCAATTAAACACCAAAAAGACGAATTGGAAGTGGTTATCAGTAGCAGCCTCTGTTGCGTTATTAGTGAGTATGTATATGGGCAATGGATATTTAGCAGAAAAACAAGCTAAAGAACAATATGCTCAAATAACAACCGCGCTACAACTATTGTCTTCCAATTTAAATAAAGGTAATGAAGCAATGGCCAATTTATACGTGTATGAAGACACTGTAAATAAAATTTTTAAACCAAGTAAATAATATAATAAAACCAAGTAAACACGTAAATTATGAAGAAAGTAATCGCAATAATCGCATTTGTAGCAATCTCAGCTACAACCTATGGACAAGGTATTTTTGACAAATTAGAAGACATGGATAATGTATCTTCTATCGTCATCAACAAAGACGCCTTTCAATTGTTATCAAAATTCAACATACATGTTGATGGAGAGGATAATGAAGCCATGGCAATTTTTAAAATGATTCAAGACTTAAAAGAGTTGAGAGTTTTTAAAACCAATGATGCAGCTGTTGCAAACCAAATGGATAAGATGGTAAACACAGCCATCAAAAAATCGAAGCTAACCCAGTTAATGCGAATTAAAGAAAAAGGAGCACGAATTAAAATTTATGTAAAAACAGGAAAGAATAAGGATTATGTAAGTGAAGTCTTAATGTTTGTAAAAGGCGTTAGCAAAATGACTGAAGGTCAGGCAGAATCTGTTATCATCTCTTTAACAGGAACGATAGACATCAATAAATTATCTAAATTAGCAGATACCTTTTCTAAAGAAAGATAATTGAAAAGAACTAACTTTTTAAAGTACTAGAAGCTATCATCACTTAAAACACTACGAATGAAAAAAATAAAAATCCTTTTAGCAAGTATCGCTTTAACGTTCTTTGTTACATCGTGTACCAATGAGTCTTTACAGAGTTACTTAGTAAAAAGTCAAGAGAAATCAGGTTTTATAACCTTTGATGTTCCAGCAAGTATTCTACAATTAAAAACGGATACGGCATCTGACGCTACAAAAAAAGTCTTAAACAGCTTAAAGAAAATCAATATTGTGGCACTTCCTTTTAAGGACAATGCTGTTGAGCTGGAAGCAGAAAGAGCTAAGATTGCCTCTATACTGAAAAATTCTGAGTACAAAAGCTTGATACGTTTTACTGAACAGAATATGAAAATAAGCTTGTATTATACGGGTTCTGAAAACGCTATTGATGAAATCATCGCGTTTGGTTATGGAGCAAAGCAAGGAGTCGGAATTGCAAGAATTATAGGAGAAGACATCAATCCTTCAGAAATTATAAAAATGATGAGAGATGTAAAGCTTGATTCAGGCGGCGTAAATTTAGAATCATTTAAAGCGATCTTTTCTGCAAAGAAATAAATACTGATTTACTAGTAGATACCAAACCCGAAATCTTATGTTAAGATTGCGGGTTTTCTTTTTAACGGGCAATTAACATGTACCTCTTATTATTTTGTTACTTTTGAAATCTTAAGATGATTTAAAACATGACGCTTCAAAAACTTACTCTTTTTTTATGCTTGATTTTTGCAACCACTGCAATTGCACAGGTCAAAAATCCAGCAACAATATATCGGAAAGAAAATGACAAAGTCAATGACTTGGTGCATACAAAATTGAAAGTTGCTTTCGATTTTGATAAAAAACAATTGCTAGGCGAGGAGTGGCTTACATTGAGCCCTCATTTTTATGCAACCGACAAGGTGGTTTTAGATGCAAAAGCAATGATCATTCATCGTGTTGTATTAAATGGCAAGGAACTTTCATATCATTATGATGGTTTTAAAATCCGCATCGAATTGCCGAAAAAATACACACGAAAAGAAACCTATACACTGTACATTAACTATACGGCGAGACCAGAAAAAGTAATCCAAAAAGGAAGCGCTGCAATTACTAGTGCAAAAGGATTGTATTTTATCAATGCCGATGGTTCTGACAAAAACAAGCCTACACAAATCTGGACACAAGGAGAGACCGAGGCAAGTAGTTGTTGGTTTCCAACAATAGATAGCCCAAATCAAAAAACATCCCAGGAGATTTACATCACCGTTCCAGATCGATTTCAAACCCTGTCAAATGGAGAATTGGTCAGTCAACTTAAAAATGGTGCCTTCAGAACTGATTACTGGAAATTTGATCAGAAACATGCGCCTTATTTGTTCTTTATGGGAATTGGCGAATATGAAATTGTCAAAGACACGTACAAGAACATTCCGATTGAGTACTATGTAGAAAAGAAATATGCGTCCTTGGCGAAACAAATTTTTGGACTCACTCCAGAAATGATGGGTTTTTTCTCCAAAATAACAGGTATTGAATATCCCTGGAACAAATACAGTCAAATTGTTGGAAGAGATTATGTAAGTGGCGCTATGGAAAATACAACCGCTGTAATCCATGGCGAGAAAGCCTACCAGATATCTGGACAATTGATTGATGAGAATGTACAAGAAAACACCATTGCTCATGAGCTTTTTCACCATTGGTTTGGAAATTTAGTGACAGCAGAAAGTTGGAGTAATTTAACGGTCAACGAATCTTTTGCAAATTATAGCGAATATTTATGGCGAGAATATAAATATGGAAAAGAGAATGCAGACGCGCATTTATTAGAAGATACAGAAAGCTATAAACAAGGTCAGAATTACGACAAGCATTTGGCGCGTTTCTATTATGAGAATAAAGAAGACATGTTCGATGCGGTGAGTTATAACAAAGGTGGCGCTATTTTACATATGCTACGCAAGTATGTAGGAGATGAAGCCTTTTATGCAAGTTTACATCGGTATTTAGTTGACCACAAATACAAAACAGCAGAAGTACATCAATTGCGTTTGGCTTTTGAGGAAGTGACGGGAAAAGACTTGAATTGGTTTTTCAATCAATGGTATTTCGGGAGCGGGCATCCTAGAATTCAAGTGAGCTATGATTATAACACCCTTGAAAAAACAGTTGCTGTAAACATTGTACAAATTGACAAGGAGTTTCAGTTTCCATTAGTAATCGATATTGTTGAAAACGGAATAAAAACTAGACATGAGGTATTTGTAGACGGAAAAGACGCTTCATTTTTATTTCCCTATACAAAGACTCCAGATGTTATTTTAATCAATGCTGACGGTGTTCTATTGGCTGATTTTACAGAAACAAAGAGCTTGAAGCAATATATGAGCCAATTAAAGCATGCTTCGTATTACGGGCATCGAAGAGATGCGTTGGTAGAAGTCGCAAAACAGCAAGGTGATAAAAAAGCGTTCAATGCCGTTGCAAATGCAATGAGCGATCCTTTTTCTAAAATTAGAATCTTGGCATTGGAAAAGATTAACTTGATTAATAAGCACTTAAAAAAGGCTGTGATCAGTAAAATTAAAAGCATTGCTACTTCAGATGTAAAAACATTGGTACAGGCAGCAGCCATCGAAACATTAGGGAAGTTGATAGATCCAGAAAATGCTCCGATTTTTAACAAGGCTTTACAAAGTAAATCATATAGTGTATTGGGAAAATCGTTGGTAGCAACCTATTATATTGACAAACCAACAGCGATTGCATTGTCGAAAAAACTACCTTATGAAGTTCGAAAAATCATCGCCACGCCGCTTACTCGTATATTTATTGAAGAAAATGACGATACAGAATTGGTTTTTATCGCGAAGAATGTCTTGGCGGGAATGTTTTTAAATAACAACCCTAGAGTGCAAGCATTGTACAAAAGAGCCTACGAAAAAATTGCAAAGAGCAACAATACACAAGCCATCGAGAACTTAGTAGATGATATGGTCGCAAAGGGAATTCAGTACAAACATTATAGTTTTGATAAAACTGCCATTAATTTAATGCGGCAAATGGAGCAATTTCAGAAAGAAGAAAATGTAGTCAATAAAAGAAAGCATATTGAAATCATACGAACAGGAATGGCCCAGTTGATTAAGTAAGTTTAAATAGAACTAAGATCGCTACGCTTTGAGAATCAAGAACCAAGAGCCAAGAGACAGTCAGTACTATTTGTTTTTTTTAGGATCTCTATAGCGTATAAATATTTATTTTGGTTCGATTTAAAAACAGGAAGTTATTGACTAGTAAAGTTTAATTTTATTATTTTAGACGCTTATTACTGAATAGTACAAACCAACCATCAAATACATCCATGATGCACTTAAAAAATCAATCACTACTTTTTTATTTTTGCATAGTTCTTGTAGCGACAAGCTGTTCTACCGTTAAAAGACTGAAGTTTGAAGTCCCTGTTGACACCAGGTCAAAACGAATCCATATTCAGAAAAAGAAAGTATTTCGATTAGACGCAATGGGCTTGTATGCCACCAATGATTTTTTAGCATCGCGCTTAAATGGATTTGAAATGGTCAATGACAGTACTGCTAAAGTGATTATTACACCAGAAAACGCACCGATTAACAACAGTGCGTATTATTCCTTTAAGCTTTGGTCAACAACAGCAAAAACCTATTATTTGCTATTTGACTATCCAGAAGAATACGGTCATCGCTATATTCCCAAACTAAAAAGAGGTGCAGCAGCTTGGAAGTCGGCAGATTCGTTGAACTTTATCCATAGCTATACAGACGCTTTGTTGAAAATTGAAGTTTCAAAAGATACGGTTTGGGTTTCAGCACAAGAGTCGGTGTCATCTGTAGATACTAAGAATTGGTATACCAAATTGACAAAGGGAAAAGCATATGTGCATGTAAACAGTGCTGGAGAATCTGTTTTAAAAAGAAACTTACCCGTATTGGATATTTATAAAAATAGCACCAAAAATAAGCCTATTGTTGTGTTGTTGACACGTCAGCATCCGCCAGAACTAACTGGATATTTCGCCTTTCAAAGTTTTTTAACGACGATTTTAAACGAAAGTAAGCTATCGCACTCATTTTTAGAGAAATACCGATTGCTTGTTTTTCCTATTGTAAACCCAGATGGTGTTGACTTAGGGCATTGGCGCCATAATGCAGGAGGAATTGACACCAATAGAGATTGGGGAAAGTACCGACAGCCAGAAATTAAAAACATTACACGTTATATTGTCAAAGCGGCTAAAGAAAGCAACAGCACCGTTCTTGTGGGAATCGATTTTCATTCTACACAAAAAGACATGTATTATACCAATGAGACCCGGAATGTGACGGCACATCCTGATTTTATTGAAAACTGGTTTACAGGCATAGAAAATAGCTTGAAGTCACATGCATACATTCCAGAACAAGAACGCGGAAACTCAACAAAACCAGTCTCTAAGGGTTGGCTTTTGAAGTATTTCAAGGCCAATACCATTACCTATGAAATTGGTGATGAAACACCTCGAGATTTTGTCAGACTAAAAGCATCAGTAGCAGCGAATGAAATGATGAAATTGCTTGTAACGTGGTAAAACAACTACGGGTTAAGAGAAAGAGAGCAAGTCAAAATGGGCCATTTTTGTAACCCTAACCTTTTTGATACTCCTCAAAAGTGCCGTCATCATAAAAAACAACGACTCTCTGTATTTTTTTAGCTCCTGAAACAGGAGCTTCTACACTGCTTTCTTCTATAGGAAGAGTAGGAGGGCTAGGAGTTTCTGACACTTTAGGGAAGCTTCCTTTTCCATTTAACAACCAATAGATATCGACATCTGTAAAAGCAGTGGTCACTTTTAATACAAAATCTAAGCTAGGTTTGTTTCTTCCAGATAATATATGAGAGATGCTAGAACGTTGCACCGCAATTTTATCAGCAAATAAAGACGCCGTCAAATGGTGGTGTTCCATGATTTCTTTGAGCCTATGAACAAAATGTTCGTTGTTTACCATTGTAAATTTATATTGGTGTTACAAATGTAACACAATGCTTTTATACACTGCTAAAATTAACAGTATATTTTAATTTTCTACTCCAATAAGATAAATTATCGCTTTAGGTAAAACTTGTAAATAATTAATAAACAGATTATTAATGGTTTTGTATAGATTTTATTGATGTCTGATTTTTAAGGTTCTTACAATCGCTTACAACGGACTTTTTCAGAGACGAACTACTTGCTGAAAATCGAATCTTTTTAAAAATAATAGAATTACATTTGTAAAATATAGGATTGTTCCTTTTGTAAAAAAAGAATAGTGATTCATTCTGAAATCTTGTATTTTTGCAATACACACTATGAAACAATTGTCTGTCCCTTTTTTAGAAACTAGCTACCAAGATCAAAAAGAAACTGCTCTCTTTGGCAAATGGATTCATTATGCACATATTTCTCCATTGATTGCTGAATTGCCAAGTTCTACAGAAGTTATGCAAATAGGTACTTCCGAAAATGGATTGCCAATTCATAGTGTACAATTCGGTACAGGAAAGAAGAAAATCTTAATCTGGTCACAGATGCACGGCAATGAAAGCACTGGAACAAAGGCATTGTTTGATCTCTTTAATTGTCTAAAGGCCAATGATAGCAGTGATTTTACCACCATTTTAAAGGAATGCAGCCTCTTATGTATTCCAATGTTGAATCCAGATGGTGCTTACCAATACACACGTGTCAATGCAAATAATGTGGATCTAAATAGGGATGCAGTCGCTAAAAACGCTAAAGAAAGTAGATTGCTTAGAGAGCTATTGGATGCATTTCAACCACAATTTTGTTTCAACCTGCATGATCAACGAACCATATTTGGTGTAGAAGGCACTCAAAATCCTGCAACCATCTCTTTTTTAGCACCTTCCGAAGAAATTACACGAAAAATAACACCAGGTAGAAAGGCAACCATGAATGTGATTGTTGCCATGAATACCTTGTTGCAAGAGGTGATTCCAAATCATATCGGAAGATATACCGATGAATTTTACCCAACAGCAACAGGAGATACCTTTCAACAATTAGGCCATAACACTATCTTGATAGAAGCAGGGCATTACCCAGATGATTATGATCGAGAAATGGTACGGAAATTCAACTTTTTTGCCTTGACTCAAGGACTGTATCATATTGCTACAGCCAGTAACTATAAAACCTACAAGCCTTATTTTGAGATCCCGAACAATCAGAAAAATTGTTTTGACATCATTGAACGAAATCTAGACACTCATCTAGACGTAGCGTATCAATACGAAGACAGCGTACACAACAATGCACTCATCAGTACGAAAAAGGTTGCAAAGAAAGGAGACCTGTCGAATTACTTAGCACACGAATTAATTCTCCTAAAAAAATAAGTTTTTTCAATTATTTTGACACTTATATTAAATATAATTCATAATTTTGTATCTTTAGTTGAATTATATACAACAAAACATGAAGAAATTTGTTTTAGATGAAATTGATCATCAAATACTAGATGTGTTGATAGAAAACGCAAGAACACCCTTTACAGACATTGCTAAAAAGCTATTGGTATCAGCAGGTACCATTCATGTTCGTGTCAAGAAAATGGAAGATGAGAACATCATTCAAGGTTCGACATTGACCTTAAATTATGAGAAAATGGGCTATTCGTTCATTGCTCATGTAGGGGTCTTTTTAGAAAAAACCTCCTTAACGCAAAGTGTTATTGACGCCTTGCGAACAATTCCTAATATTACTGTAGCGTATGTTACTGCAGGGAAGTTCAATATCTTCTGTAAAGTAAGAGCGAAAGACACCAGCAATGCAAAAGACATTATTTATCAAATTGATGAAATCAACGGTGTAAGCAGAACAGAAACGATGATTTCTCTAGAAGAAAGCATCAATGACAAGAAAAGAATGATGCATGCTATCTTTAAAGAATTGTAATCTATAATTACCTATTTATTTCTAAAAATCCTTATCATTTTGATAGGGATTTTTTTAGTGAAGTCATTTATTGTACATTGGCTGTTCTTTTTTCAGAGAAAATAGATGATAAAAACTGAATCAAATTTATGATTGCCAACATTGCTTTTGACACACATCAAATAAGTAAGCCCAAACTCTTAGAGCTTTATAGAGCCATGCTAAAACCTCGATTGATTGAGGAGAAGATGCTCATTCTATTACGTCAGGGAAAAATTTCTAAATGGTTTTCTGGCATTGGTCAAGAAGCGATTTCTGTGGGCGTTACTGCTGCATTATATCCAGAGGAGTATATCTTACCCATGCACCGAAACTTAGGCGTTTTTACGACCAGAAACATTCCGTTGCATCGCTTGTTTTCACAATGGCAAGGAAAAGCAAATGGATTTACCAAAGGACGTGATCGAAGTTTTCATTTCGGAACCCAAGAGTTTCATATTGTGGGAATGATTTCGCATTTAGGTCCGCAATTGGGCATTGCAGACGGAATTGCACTTGCCAATACCTTACAGAATAACAAACACGTATGTGCCGTTTTTACAGGAGATGGAGGAACTAGTGAAGGTGATTTTCATGAAGCGCTGAATGTAGCGGCTGTATGGAATTTACCCGTGCTTTTTTGTGTAGAGAACAATGGCTACGGACTGTCCACGCCTGTTTCAGAGCAATTTAAATGTGAACATATTGCAGACAAAGGAAAAGGCTATGGGATGGAAAGTCATATCATTGATGGCAATAATATTGTAGAAGTATATGCCAAGGTTTCTGAACTAGCAGCAAGTGTCCGCAACAATCCAAGACCGATTCTATTGGAATTTAAAACCTTTAGAATGCGTGGTCATGAGGAAGCAAGCGGAACAAAATATGTGCCTCAAGAGCTGAAAGACCTTTGGGCAGTAAAAGATCCAGTAGCCAATTTTCAAACCTATTTAAGGGATGCCGGTGTGTTAACAGAAGCTACTGAAGTAGCCTATAAAAAAGAAATTACTCTTGAAATCAATACCGATTTGAAACGTGCTTTTGATGAAGAAAAAATTACCGCAAATCTTGCTACCGAACTCAACGACGTGTACAAGCCATATGCTGCAGAAATGATAGCACCTTCGGCAACAACTAACAAAATACGCTTGGTAGATGCGATTTCTGAGGGTTTAAAGCAATCGATGGAAGTGCATGATGATTTGGTTATAATGGGACAAGATATTGCTGAATACGGCGGTGTTTTTAAAATTACCGATGGCTTTGTCAAGCTGTTTGGAAAAGAACGCATTCGAAATACCCCCATTTGTGAAAGTGCCATTATTTCTGCCGCTTACGGATTGTCTGTAAAAGGCATCAAATCTGTGATGGAAATGCAGTTCTCTGATTTTGCATCTACAGGTTTCAATCCGATTGTCAATTTATTGGCAAAGTCACATTATCGCTGGGGACAACAAGCAGATGTTGTGGTTCGGATGCCTTGTGGAGCAGGTGTAGGTGCCGGACCTTTTCACAGTCAGACCAACGAAGCTTGGTTTACAAAGGTACCTGGATTAAAGGTGCTGTATCCCGCGTTTCCTGCAGATGCCAAAGGCCTGTTAATTGCAGCCATCAATGATCCAAATCCTGTCTTGTTTTTTGAGCACAAAGCCTTGTACAGATCCATCTATCAAGAAGTTCCTGAAAATTATTTTACGCTTCCTATTGGAAAAGCTGCGGTGTTGAAAGAAGGAACTGACATCACTATTATCAGTTATGGTGCTGGAGTTCATTGGGCGTTAGATACCTTGACTCAGAATGCTGGAATCTCTGCGGACTTGATCGATCTACGTTCCTTGCAACCTTTAGATATGGAAGCGATCTATGCATCCGTAGAAAAAACAGGAAAAGTCATTATCTTGCAAGAAGACTCCTTGTTTGGAGGTATTGCAAGTGATCTTTCTGCACTGATTACAGAAAACCGTTTTCGCTATTTAGATGCGCCTGTAACAAGAGTGGGAAGCATTGAAACATCTATTCCGTTTGAAGCCAGCTTAGAAGCGCAATATTTATCAAAAAATCAATTTGAAACCGAACTTAAAAAAATACTCAATTATTAACCATTTAAACAAATATCTTATTATGATGAACAAGCAATTTATTTTCAAAAAGCGCCCTGTGGGATTGCCAGATGCAGACACGTGGTCTTTAGAAACCAATGAAATTCCGGAGTTACAAGAAGGAGAAGTGTTGATTCAGAATTATTATATTTCGTTGGATCCTGCGATGCGAGGATGGATGAATGACAACAAATCATACATTCCGCCCATTGCTATTGACGATGTGATGCGTGCGGGTTCTGTTGGAAAAGTCATCAAAAGCAACAACCATCCAACCTTCAAGGTAGGCGACTGTGTTACCGGTTGGGGCGGTGTACAACAATTTGAAGTGACCAAAGGAGAACGATGCTATAAGGTTGATGAAAAATTAGCACCCATGCAGATGTATATTTCTACATTAGGAATGCCAGGAATGACGGCATATTTCGGGATTTTAGAAGTAGGAAAACTCAAAGAAGGCGATGTGGTGTTGGTCTCTGGAGCTGCAGGAGCTGTAGGAAGTGTTGTGGGTCAGATTGCCAAAATAAAAGGCTGTCGTGTGGTAGGTATTGCAGGCGGAAAAGACAAATGTGACTATTTGGTGAACGACTTGGGTTTTGATGCTGCCATCGATTATAAGTCTGAAAATATCTATACCGCTTTAAAGGAAACTTGCCCAGAGGGAATTGATGTGTATTTTGACAATGTTGGAGGTGAGATTTTAAACGCTGCCTTGACAAAACTACGCATGCACGCCCGCATTGTAATTTGTGGCGCCATTTCGCAATACAACAACACCACAGATGTACAAGGTCCTAGCAATTATATGTCATTATTGGTAAATAGAGCTAGCATGCAAGGAATGGTGGTGATGGATTATGCAAAAGGGTATGCTGATGCAGCTAAGCAAATGGGACAATGGATGTACGAAGGGAAACTCAAATCTACAGAAGACATCTATGAAGGCATTGAGAATTTCCCTGAAACGTTTTATCGCTTGTTTACTGGAGATAAAAGAGGGAAGCTGATTTTAAAAGTACTCGAAGAGTAGCCACAAGCGACTGTGTAATCTTTTTATTTATGCTGCAGCAACCCCGTTTCGTTTTTTATAGTATTTCAAAATCTGCAAGGAAATCAATGAGCAAATACCACAAATCGAAAAACCGATAAACAGTGGCAGGGCAGTGGTGGTTACAAATTTACCGATATACGTAGCAATAGGAACTGCCATAATCGTAGACACAAACCCGTTTATGGCGGATCCAATTCCCGCAATATGTCCAACAGGTTCCATGGCCAAGGCCCGTAGATTTCCGAATAAAAATCCGAGGGAAAAGAATTGCAATCCGAAAAAAATGAGCAAAATACCAATAGAAGGATTGCTAGTTCCGTAGAAGAAACCCATATATACCATCGGAATCAATGTAAAGAAAAGCATGGCGATAGAGACCAATTTTAGCATTCCGTATTTGAGTACAAAGGTTCCGTTTAAAAACGTCGCAAAACCAACACCAATTGCCAAGCCCGCAAAGATAAAAGGGAATTCTTCTGCCATATCATATTGCGCCTGAAAAATATGCTGTGAAGCGCTTAAATACACCATAAAAGAACCTGTAATAAACCCCGAAATAATGGTAAAAACAATGGCTTGTTTGTGTTTGATGAATTCTTTGGCTCCGTCAACAAACAAGACCACAGCGAACTTTTTCTTGTGTGCTGGTTGTAGTGTTTCAGGCTGCCGTTTCCAAAGCCACCCCATGACAATAACACCAAAGAACAACTGACTGTAAAAAATAGCTTTCCAACCATACAGATCCAATACCACTTTTCCCAATGCAGGCGCTACCACAGGAACCAAGATAAAAATAACGACAATAAACGACATCACACGCGCCATATAATCTCCGCTATACGAATCTCGAACCATGGCAATGCTAATGGTTCTTGGTGCTGACAAGCCAATGCCTTGTAGAATTCTACCCAAGACCATCATTTCTAAGCTGGTAGCAGATACACAAACAAAACTCGCCAATACAAACACCGTAAATCCCACATAGATAATTGGTTTTCGTCCAAAACTATCTGAGAGCGGCCCAGAAATTAGCTGACCGAATCCCAAACCTAAAAAGATCATGGTGATTAAAAGCTGATTGTCTTTGGGATGCTCAAAACCAACGGAAAGTCCTATTTGATTCAAAGCGGGCAATAAGGCATCTATAGATAAAGCAACCAAGGACATTAAAGACGCCATGATGACAATAAATTCTAATTGAGGTTTGCTGTTTTGTTG